>OHSM01000174.1_pt1 | contig 33411 bp, 32 predicted proteins | sample 1578671 | NCBI WGS metagenome assembly OHSM01 (sample SAMEA3879591, study PRJEB24766) | human gut metagenome | biome: human-associated habitat; feature: feces | place: USA | collected 1985/1987 | reverse complement strand
AGCCTTAGTATTAGCAACAAACACAAAATCAGTATTATCCATTTTAGAAACCTCACTTTTTAAGATAAATCAATCGCTCTGACTTGTAGCTCTGACTTGCAGCTCTGACTTGCAGCTCTGATTTAAACCACCTCCACGAATTTAAAAAGGTAAAATAAAATCATAATAAAGAGCATCACAAACAATATAAATAATAAGATTATTATTATCAATAACTGCATTCAATTCCTGTTGTGCAACAGCTTCGCAAATAATATAAACAGGCATACCTATTTCATTAGACATTCTATCAACTTCAATAATATTATAAATCACTTAATTAAACACCTCAATAAAGCAAATCTTTTAAGTAGTCATCATCAAAAGATACATCATTAGTTTTAGGTACTTCAAAACCACAATGAGCCAATCTTTCTAAAAAGACAGGTGTATCTATCCAATCAAGTATATTTTTAATTGCTCTAATACGCTCATAATCATAGTGACTGCCCATATCACATTGAACAGCAAATTGACAACCTGCAAGTTCTTTTTTTAATACCTCGACAGGTATGTATTTAACTTTATTATCCATTTTAAACACCTCATTTTTATCCTTTTGCACGCAGGCGGCACTAGTGCCTAAAACCTGATACATAATAGCATAATATTCAATATCCATTTTACACACCCTTCTCCCAATTATACAAAATAAACCTTTTGTATAATTGGGGAAAGGACTTTAAAAAATTCAAGAAAATTACTTCTTAAAAGATTTGACGATAGGACTTTTTGAAAATCATTGATTGTTGAACGGGATATGCCTACTGCTTTGGCTATTTTCGTTTTTGCAAGTCCTTGTTTCAGCAATATTTCAATTTGTGCTCGCTTTTCTCTCGCTAAGTGTTGGAATTTCCTTTGTTTTAATTTCCTTCGTTTTGTTGTATACTGTTCCTCAGTCATAGTAATCCTCTGTGATTTTTTGTTGTATGGGAACTTCAATTATATCACGTTTGCTATGACTTTTCTATTGTCCTATTTCATTTTACAATGAACCTCATATATAATTTTGATAGTACTTGCAAGATGCAACATTGACAAACATCTTACAAGGGTATATAATCTTAACTGTAAAATACCTATACAGGGTATAAGATACAATTAAAATGAGGTGATATAGTGGAAAATGAAATGAAAGAATGTCCACAATGTTATAAAACTAAGCAGAGAACGGACGAAGAATATAAGGCACTCGTTAACAGATTGAACCGTATTGAAGGTCAGATTCGAGGCATAAAGGGTATGCTTGAAAAGAATGCTTATTGCCCTGATATTTTGATTCAGGTAGCTGCCGCAAATGCTGCACTTAACTCATTTAATAAGGAACTTCTTGCTAATCATATAAAAACCTGCGTTGCTCAGGATATTCGTGATGGTAAGAATGAAACTATAGATGAGCTTGTTACGGTTCTCCAAAAGTTGATGAAGTAGGAGATATTATGAAACAATTTAATGTTATAGGTATGAGTTGTGCTGCTTGCAGTACAAGAGTTGAAAAAGCTGTCAATAAGATTGCTGGTGTAACTTCATGCTCAGTAAGTTTATTGACAAATTCTATGAGTGTAGACGGAACAGCATCTTCTGAAGCAATAATTTCTGCAGTTCGTGCAGCAGGCTATGACGCTTCTGAAAAAGGTTCAGACACTAAAGGCTCTGTACAATCTGGTGAAGATACACTCGAAGACCACGAAACACCCAAACTAAAAAGAAGATTGATAGCCTCTTTAATATTTCTTGTTATTCTGATGTATATTTCTATGGGGCATATGATGTGGAATTGGCCATTGCCATCATTTATGGCAGATAATCATATAGCTATGGGACTTATTCAATTATTATTAACAATAGCGATTATGGTTATAAATCAAAAATTCTTTATAAGTGGCTTTAAAAGCTTGATTAAAGGCTCGCCAAATATGGATACACTTGTGGCACTTGGTTCAGGTGCAGCATTTGTATATAGCTGTTATGCACTTTTTGCAATGACTGATGCACAGCTCAGAGGTAATTTAGTTGCAGTCATGGGATATATGCACGAATTTTATTTTGAATCGGCTGCTATGATTCTTACACTTATTACTGTTGGCAAAATGCTTGAGGCTCGCTCAAAAGGAAAAACTACAGATGCACTTAAAAGTCTTATGAAGCTTTCGCCTAAAACAGCTAATATTATTCGTGATGATATTGAACAGACTGTACCTATCGAATCAGTTCATAAGGGTGATATTTTTGTAGTAAGACCAGGAGAAAGCATACCCGTAGATGGTATCATTATTAATGGTAATAGTGCTGTAAATGAATCTGCTCTTACAGGCGAAAGCATACCTATTGATAAAAATGTTGGAGATGCTGTTTCCGCTGCTACGGTCAATCAATCAGGATTTATAAAATGTGAAGCTACACGAGTTGGCGAAGACACTACACTTTCGCAAATCATAAAAATGGTAAGCAATGCAGCAGCAACTAAAGCACCTATTGCAAAAGTTGCAGACAAAGTTTCAGGAATATTTGTTCCTGTCGTTATAACTATTGCAATCATAACTATTGCAATTTGGCTATTATGCGGACAAACAGTTGGCTTTGCCCTTGCGAGAGGAATATCCGTTCTTGTAATAAGCTGTCCTTGTGCATTAGGCTTAGCAACGCCTGTTGCAATTATGGTCGGCAATGGAATTGGTGCAAGAAACGGAATATTGTTTAAGACAGCGGTTTCTCTTGAACAAACGGGCAAAGTAGAAATTATTGCACTTGATAAAACTGGCACAATTACAAGTGGAGAACCTCGTGTAACTGATATTATTCCTAACGAAACAAGTGAAACAGAGCTTATGAAGCTTGCAGTCTCTCTTGAGAGTATGAGTGAACATCCACTCGCCAAAGCGATTATTATCAAAGCAAAAGAAATGAATATACTTGCTGATGAAGTAACTGATTTTAAAGCACTTATTGGTAATGGTCTTTCTGCAAGACTTAATAATAAGGAAATATTCGCAGGAAGTATAGGTTTTGTCACAAGTAAACTTAGCCTTTCAGATGATATTATTTCAAAGGCAGAAAAACTCGCAAATGAGGGTAAAACTCCCCTATTTTTTGCAAACTCTGAAAAGCTTATTGGCATAGTAGCAGTTGCTGACGTTGTCAAAGAAGATAGTCCAAGAGCAATCAAAGAACTTCAAAATATGGGAATCCGTATAGTTATGCTAACAGGAGATAATGAACGAACTGCAAATGCAATCGGAAAACAAGTAGGTGTTGATGAAGTTATTGCAGGTGTTCTTCCTGACGGAAAAGAAGAAACTATTCGAAAATTAAAAAGTCGTGGTAGTGTAGCTATGGTTGGTGACGGAATAAACGATGCTCCAGCACTAACTCGTGCAGATGTTGGAATTGCAATCGGTGCAGGAACAGATATAGCAATTGATGCCGCAGATATTGTTCTTATGAATAACAAGCTTACAGATGTTTCTGCTGCAATAAGGCTTAGTCGTGCAACGCTCAAAAATATTCACGAAAATCTTTTTTGGGCATTTATATATAATGTTATCGGTATTCCACTTGCCGCTGGAGCATGGATTTCCCTGCTTGGCTGGGAGATGAATCCTATGTTCGGAGCGGCAGCAATGAGCCTTTCAAGTGTTTGTGTTGTTACTAACGCATTAAGACTCAATTTTCTGAACATTAAAAATCCTAAGCACGATAAAAAACGACAAACAAAAAATAAAAAGGAGATTAAGACTATGGAAAAAACTATTAAAATCGAAGGTATGATGTGTCCTCATTGTGAAGCTACTGTAAAGAAGTGCCTTGAAGCTCTCCCTGAAATTGACGAAGCAACCGTAAGTCACAAAAGCGGTACAGCAATAGTAAAACTTAATGCAGATATTTCTGATGAAGAAGCTGACCACTATTGCTGCCGCATAGCATAAATTACTCAGTCCCTGATACAGCAGCAGCTTTAATTTTATTGCAAAACAAAAATCCTCTTGGGCTTAAATTTAAAGTCCGAGAGGATTTTTGTATTCATTTCTTTTATTATTTAATCTTTTTGATTTGAATAAATCTTATAATCTTTATTCCATTGAGAAAATTCTTTATCTCCCCTATGGTCAGTAAGCTTAAAATTATCTGTAAGATATTTTCCAACAAAGGCTGTATTTTTCTTCGCACCATATACATTAAGGTGATAACCTTTATCAGAACTATCCTTAGACCAATCAATCTTCATTTCATCAATATAAAGATTAGTGTCAAGATATTTTATATTATTCTTTTCGGCATAAGCTTTAACTGCCTTATGGCGTTCATCATTCCATGCTCTTGGGAGCGGTGATGACATAAGTACAAACTCCGCACCGTTCTTATCACAAAGTTCCTTCATTTTATTTAGATAGTAAAGATTTGTATATTGAATAGGCGTTGTATAATCTGACGGCTTCATATAATTTTTATTGCCACGATAAGGCTTAACCTTATTTGTAAGCACATATCCCTTTGAAACATAATGCTTTGAATAATCAGGTTCAAGAGTAAAATCTTCTGGTTTTAAGCTACTCCAACGATTATGATATTTCAAAAGTGGACATATATTTGCTGTCACTACATCTAAAGTGGCATTTATGCCATCAATTTCATTTGAAAGAAATATCAAATCTCGCTTAGCTTGATTATAAGAGCTTTTTATCTTCTTACCGTAAGAGTTGAATATACCCTCAGTTTCATAGATAACAACCTTAGGCTTTTGCTCTTTTAAGAAATTTTCAAGCATATAATATCCTTCTTGAATTTTCTGAGCAGGAGCACCACAAACAAAACTGGTATATCCATATTTGTTCCAAAGTTCAAGTGGAGAAAAGCTTTTATATGCTGAACTGTTTCCAACTACTACAATATCTATTGAATTAGCTCGTTCTCCATGATATGAATTTCCGTAGTAATTTTTATTGCCATATTCGGCAGAATTCTTCTTAGGAATAAAAATCTTTGAGCCTATTCCCAAGAAAGCTGTAAATATAAGCAAAAAACAGATAACCTTGGATATTCTCTGTGTAATAAGTTTTTTATTGTTTTCCAATTTATCAGCCCTTTCTTATACTTATCAGAATTGTGCATAGAGAAAATCTGCCACACGATAACCTTCTCCATATGCTCCAACTATTATTAAAATAAATAAAGCTACAAAATAGATTATCCAGCGAATAACTATATTTTTCTTAGCAATCTCATCTCTGAGATGATGTCCTCTTTCTTGAAGAACACCAACTATAAATAATGCAACTGCTCCTATTGCAATAACTACAAAATCATATATATGAAGTTTATAGCTTAATACGCTCGTTGCAAAAATATCGCCATTAAATTTGCTAAATATAGCACACAAAGCATACCATGCGTCAAAAAGTGTATTTGCTCTAAATATAAGCATACCAAGATTTACAAGTAAAAAAGTGCGTATTACTTGAAATACAAAATATGGCTTAGACTTTCTGCTGATATGTAAGGCATTAGTTATCTTTACAAACAAAGGCTCAAAGAGCAGGCCAAGCATCATTACAACATAGTAATAAAGTCCATAAACTATATATTTTACTTCTGCTCCGTGCCAAAGACCATTTATAAACCATACAAAGAAAAGTGCAAATGCTGACGGCAGAAACTTTGCAAGAAAATCTCCAAAATTCTTTTTAGCTTTTGCAGAAAGATTTGCAAAGAATTTAGAAAGCGAAATTGGATAAAATATATAATCGCGAAGCCATGCTCCAAGAGTAATATGCCAGCGTCTCCAAAATTCATTAACAGATGTTGAGAAAAACGGACGCCTAAAGTTGTCTGCCATCTCAATTCCGAATAGCTGTCCTATGCCCTTTACTAAATCCATACAGCCAGAAAAATCCGCATAAAGCTGAATAGTATAGAGCAAAACTCCTAAAAGAATAATAGAGCCATCTGCATCATAAATTTTCTCAAAAATATTGCCTACAAATATTCCTGCTCTATCGGCTATGACCATTATTTTGATAAGTCCCCAAAGCATAAGCTGAAGACCTTTCATAAATTTATCATAGTCAAATGAATGTCCCTCATAAAGCTGACCTGCCAGTTTATCATATCTTCCAATAGGGCCTTCTATTATTTGCGGAAAGAAACATACAAAAAGCAAAACTCTTCCAAAATTCTTATCAGCTTTACAAGTTCCTCTATAAACATCAATAACATAGCTAACTGCTTGTAAAGTATAGAAAGAAATTCCAAGAGGAAGTATAAGGCTTAATGGCGGAATTGTCATACCAAAAACTATATTTATAGTACCCAAGAAGAAATTGCCATATTTTAAAGTAAGAAGTAAACCAAAATTAATTATAACAATCGCAAGAACGACAAGCTTTTTTCTATTGGTTGCTTTTTTCTTTAATAGCTTTTTTTCTTCTTTTGTGATACCTTCTATGGATTTTTGCTTTTTAAAATTATCATTTATCTTTTGCATAAGCAAACCAGCAACATATATTGTCACTGATGTACCAAGCATTATAAATGTAAATATTCCACTTGAAAGAATATAGAATATAAGGCTTGAGGCGAGAAGAACACCCCATCTTGCCTTTTTAGGTAAGATATAATAGAGCAATAGGACAATTGGCAAGAACGCAATAAGAAATATATTTTCTTTAAAGTTCATTAGTCTTCGTCCTCAAGACGCTTAATCATCTTTGCCATAGCTTCTACTGAATTAAAGTTTTCTGGAACAAGGTCTACAACTGAAATTTCTATATCAAATTCGTCATTCAATTCTGATACAAGAGAGATAATATCAAATGATGCAAGAATGCCAGCATCAATAAGGTCTGTTCTTCCCTCAAAATCTACACCAGGCTTAACTTCGCTAAGAATTTCTAAAATTTTCTTTTCCATTTTAAATTTTACCTCCGATTAAATATCCTTATAAGTTTGTTTTAAAAGTTTTCTGTCTATTTTTCCGTTTTGATTATATGGAATTTGTTTTATTCTCTTTATAACATTTGGTCGCATATAAACAGGGAGCTTTTCTGAAAGCTTGTTCATAAGCTCACTATCAGTCATCTTCGAGCCTTCATATATAAAGACAATTTTGTCTTCGCTTTCGTTGTAAATACATACACAAGTTTTTATTTTTTCTATTGAGCCTGCCGCAGCTTCAATTTCTCCAAGCTCTATACGATAACCCATATGCTTAATCTGATAATCCTTTCGAGAAATATAAATTATTTCTCCCTTTTCGTTAAGCTTTACAAGGTCGCCTGTTTTATATATGATTTCAGGATAAGCTGTATTAAGCGGATTCTGTACAAAAACTTCCTTGGTTTTTTCAGGATTATTATAATATCCCATAGCAAGGAATGAACCTCTTGCACATAGTTCGCCTTCTTCGCCAACCTCAGCCAAACGATTATCTTCTGTAAGAATCATAACATCGCAGTTATTGCAATGCTTACCTATTGGCAAAGTTTCGTCATCTTTAAATTTCCTATCAACAACATAATATGTACATATATCAGTTGTTTCTGTTGGACCGTAAAGATTAGCATAAAAAATATCAGGTCGCTTCTTAATCCACATATTAAGCTGTTTTGTAGGCATAACCTCACCTGCAAAAAGCACCTTCTTAAGCTTTGGTAGCTCAACATAATCAAGAGCTTTCCAGTTTGCAACAATAGATAATGCAGATGGTACCCAGTAGATTGTATTTACTTCTCTATCTCTTACATACTCAAGCAATTTTATAGGGAAAGAAAAATATTTCTTTGGAATAATATGGAAAGTTGCACCGTTCCTTATTGTAGAGAAAACATCAAGAACCGACATACTAAAATAGAAAGGCGTCTGACTTCCGAAAATTGTTTCGCTTGTAATATCAAAGGTTTCAGAAACCCACTCAGAATATGCTATAACATTTTTATGGCTTACAACCGTACCCTTTGGAACTCCTGTTGAACCAGATGTAAACAACGAATATAAAGGGTCTGTATCTATCGAATTGCTACGAATTTCTGCAAGCTTTTTATCATCAATTTGTTGTCGCAAAGCATCTTCAAGCAATATGATTTCGCCACAATTTTCTATACTTTCAGCAATTTTTAGATGTTCATTATCAGTTATTATAGCTACCGGATGAAGTGATTCAAAAATTGTACTGATTCTATCAGCTGGCATCATAGAATCTATAACTGTATAAAAGTTTCCACTATAAACAGTTCCAAAAAAAGCTGTAAGAGCAAATACGGTTTTATCAAGAAAAACTGCAATAGGCTTATTTTTTGTATTATTTTTTTTAACAAGAGCAGTTCCTATGGTCTTAGACATTTTTAAAAGTTCGATATATGTAATAGAATTACTTTCATCGGAAAATGCTACCTTGTCTGGAAAATTCTTAGCAGAATTTTCAATAAATTCTAATACATTCTTCATTTAATTCCTCCATTCATAATTAAACTGTACTATAAGTTATAGTACAGTTATATCACTAATAAAACGCAATGTCAATACTTTTTTTAATTTTTTTAAAATTAATTGTCATACAGTGTCAGCTTACTATATCCGTAATCGACTCAACGTCCCATATTAACGTGTTTGTAACCCCATCAGAATCCTTGACACTGATGCATACAGCCTTGAGTTCTCTCATATAGCTGACGTTCTCAACCGTATATCCCTTTGGAATTACATCATGATTTTCCATTATACCGGCAGATACATTGTAAAACCTTATCTCAGACCCATTATCGTCCCCGGCAATCGTAAATATATTCGGTCCGTCCGGGTATATATACATGTTCTTAAGTTCCGCTTCATTCTCAAGCGTAAATTTAACAAAGGTCCGCGGTTTTAACTCATCATATACGCATACCGCCCTTGCATAACTATCGCTCGTATAAATATATAATCCGTCTTCGTAGTATAAATCCTTATCGTAGCCGCTGAGACTTTCTATTTCCTGCATCTCGATGCTTAATTTGGCATACCCGTTGGATATCGGCGTTGAAGCTTTTATTATAAGGGTCGAATCATCGGATCCCATGCTCACAAGTTCAATTGAATCCAGACTCTCACCGGCATCATATGCCACGGCCGACTGTCCGGTCTCTGTTATATATTGGTATACACGGACATCCTTGTCAAGTGTATAGTAAATTCTGTTCCCGCTGTCGGTTACAAGCATGTCTTCCGGTGTAAAATCCAGTTCATATGCCGTGTATTTGGAGCCTTTTATGTTAAGCTGCAGATAAAGTCTGTTATCCTTATCATATACATATGGAACACCGCTTTCCGTAGTGGCCACATATGAACTCCCGGACAGATTTTCCGTTATATTGATGGTTTTGTATACCTCAGCGCTCGACAAATCATATGTCACTACTTCACGACTGTCCTCACCGATATAAAGTGCCATAATATATTTATTTCCGAATCCATACACGGAATCCGGTGATATGCCATTCTTATAAAGCATTTCGCTCACGTTATACAAAGCCGTACTTTCTCCTACAGGTTCGCCCTTGATAACCTTGTCAAAAATAGTATTTTCCTGTTTGGTTTCTTCCTGCGGCTTATTGGTTGTGCTTTTTATGGCAGTGCATCCCGTAAGTACCGTAATTGCAATACATCCTGTAAGTGCCAACGCTTTCCGTACTGATTTCACCTGCAACACCTCCGTGTCTACTTCAATCTAAATGTTCTGTATCCTATCTGACCGACCAAGCTTACACCTGCCGCCATAACAACTGCAAGTGCCAGTCCTACACCCAGTGTAAAAAATAATGCTGTGGAATTAATATATATGAACAGACTGCTGCACACATACATGATTATGTTGATTATAACATATCTGTTCCGGCTCTTTACGGCATCTTTTGTATATGGCTGTATCGCATAATATAGTGTAAGCTGGAGCACCGTAAAAAGACATGACAGCATCAATATTCCAACGCACACAGGAATAACGGTTCCTGCATTCGATTTGGAGACAATTCCGGCCACGGCATATACCACCGTCAGCACTGCCGCCGGTACAATGTCTATTATGAGCATATATCTGAGCCTTATGAAATAATTCTCAAGGATATCATTACGGTTATTATATCCTTCCTTCTTAAGAAGTTCGCAGTCACACTGGTAAAAAAATGAACGGCAGATGCTCATACTGTTTGAAAATACACACATAACAAATACCATCACAGGCATTGAATATGATATGATTTTTGACACTTCTTCCGCATGTCCGTTGAATGATGCGATAAGTGCTGCTGCCAGTGCGATTATCGAAAGCGCGATTTTGAATCGTATATTGGATGCTATACCTGACTTGTTTCGTTTAAAAAATTCACGGTTAATTTCCGAATATGCCTGTGCATTGCACTCACTGACATCTTCTGCCATGAATGCAGGTTCTTCCTCAAGCACCGCTGCATCATCTTCAGCCCCGTCATCAAGGCTGCTTTTCTTAAAAAGTCTTGCAGCCGCTTTCGGATATCCGCTATAATTCCATACATAATATATAAAGACCGCAATCATCAGCAGAATGACCATCAGCCATATCGTATTGAATACAAGGTCATATGCCCCGGGAACATATCCGCGCAGATATGGTATAAAATATGCCACGAAAAGAGACAAGAGCATTACCGCAATATTACCTTTTCTGTGCATGGAAAACGGTTTGGCAGTTGCCTTGAACATCATTATATTAAAGGCTTCTCCCGCATATCTCGAACCAACGATTACGATCGTCAGGTAAAGTGCTTTGGCCACATTCATGCCAAACACGGAAAATACCAGCCAGAATGAAATAAATTCCGTTATATTTTTACGCAGGATCACCATTCTGAAATAATCTGCAGGATTACATCTGACTTCGCGCAGCATAACATACGCCTCTTCGTCTGTCTCGAATATAACTGAATTATTAACAGAGCCGCAAAAACATATCATAACCATAGAGAAATAAACAAATGAATTCTCCAGTCCGTATCCTATATTGCCGGTTGCACTTAACCTTGACAGCACATACATCGGCCCAAGCATGGCAGCTGCCACAAATACGGCTTTCTTAATTATTTCCCATATTATCCTGCATGCAATGCCTATTATTCCGAACGCGCGCACTGAATCCGAATGTATCTTCCGGCCCACAAACGGAATATGTTTTAATATATATGCCACCCTGTTGGCATCTGTCATATATGAAATATATCCGCATTGAAATATTTTCTTAACCATATTATTACCGTTTCTCCTGTATTAATCCGCCTGTAAGGATTCCGTCTTTAAGCCATACAAGTTCATCAACAAGTGTGTCTAATTTCTTATAATTATCAGATGAAATAATTATAATATGTTTATCCTTCATTCTGGCAATAAAATCTTTCAGAGTATTATACATCTTGCCGTCAAGATTCGGCTCGTCAATAAGCACCACCACCGGTTCCGTGATAAGAATACTTATAAACTGAAGTCTCTGTTTCTCATCATCCGAAAAACTGCCTATATATTCGTCAGTCCTGCCACGGCTTATTCCCGCAATCTCCAGATATTTGGCGGCATTGTGTTCCTGTGGGGCATGCATTGATATCATATATTCAACATACTGCCTTGCTGTAAGCATCTCAGGAAGCACCGGTTTATCATATACCAGTCCGAAATCCATATAATCTATCTTATAATATCCATTACCGGTGTCAAGCCTTATAAAACCGCCATCAGGCGCACATTCCGTACACAGGCATTTAAGAAGTGTCGTTCTTCCTGAGCCTCTGCTTCCTGTTATGCCATATACAACCCCGCTCTCAAAATCATAACCGGCGCGGTCAATTACGGTAATGTCATCAAATTTTTTTCTTAAATCCCTAACTATCAGGCGCACAATTAGTCCTCCGATATAAATTAATGTTTATCGCGTGACATTTTGTATTTTAATGTTGTAATGTCACTTCCTCGTGTGCTATAATTCCCACATACTATCCAGATATTTTGCAGGAGTTGTTTATTATGAAAAACTTTTTCAAAAAATGGTGGCACGGTCTGTTCGGCCTGTATTTATTCATATACCTGCCATGCTTTTCCTACCTTGAGAAGACTGTAACAGCTGAATATCATCTGATACATTGTCCTCTTGACGATATTATCCCATTCTGTGAATATTTTATTATACCATATTACTTCTGGTTTATATTTATCGCAACGGCTTGCGCTTATTTTTTTCTCCGCTCACAGAGCGAAGCTGTCAGAATGTACTCTTACCTTATAATAGGAATGAGCATTGCCGTTGCTATATACTTCATATTTCCGAACGGCCTCGGCAATCTGCGCCCGGCTGAATTTCCGCGTGATAACGCATGCACAAAGCTTGTCAGGTTCTTATACAAGGCCGATACTTCAACAAATGTTCTTCCGAGCCTGCATGTATATAATACTCTCGTTGTGCTTGTTGCGGTATTCCATTCAAAGACATTTGGCAGATATCATACCGCTGTCAAGGTAATAACGTCTGTAATCGGAGCACTCATATGTGCTTCAACGCTTTTCCTTAAACAGCATTCCGTGTATGATGTAATCGCTGCAGTCATTATGGCAGGTGCGCTTTATCCGCTCATCTACCGTTCAAAGCTGTTTGCCAGACTTAATTAAAACCAAATATCTTCTGGACGATGCGGTAACCTGCCACGGAGATTTTCCTGCCAACCTTACCCGGCCAGTTCATCCAGATACCGAGAATTGAGAACCTGATATGTCTGTAAGCTGAAGGTTCTTTCTCTTTAAGCAGCGCCCAGAGTGCTGCTTTTTTATTTATATTTTCTTCATCATTTGATAAAATTGCCATTATCGATGATACCGTCATAATTATTGACAGGTAATTTCTCATATAGACACGGCACTTCTTATTGTGGATTGATTCGGAATCATAGCAGTCAATCATCATCCTGTTGACAAGAAGCTGCTGGTCAATTCTCTTAATCATCACATCCTCATTTACGGACTGGTCGTTTCTTCCTATAAAATACCAATAAAAATTGACATCCACATAATACATTATTTTGACCGACGGAAGCGGCTGGAATACAAAGAGATTATCCACATAAAAAGTGTGTTTAGGGAGATTCAGTCCACATTCCCTTAACAATTCCGTCCTGTAAATTACCGAATGCATCAATATGTATTGCGTATTTTTGAAATGTCCTATGTCATCCCATGTAAAATATGTATCTGTCGGAAGAACTGTCGTGTAACGCATTACTTTCTTACGCTTGGTGTTCTGCTTATCATATACATAGTTGGATATGAGCATATCAAGTCTGTGGCCTTCAAGTACGGACTTACGCATCACATTTAGAAGCTTCATATAGGCTTCTTTTCCGACTCTGTCATCGCTGTCAACAACCTTAAAAAATACTCCGGTTGCATTCTTAAGTCCTTCCATAACAGCATCACCGTGTCCGCCGTTGACTTTGTGCACGGCCTTACATATTCCGGGATATTCTGCGGCATACCGGTCTGCTATCTCTGCCGTCTTATCGCCCGACCCGTCATCCACAATAATTATCTCAACTTCATCCCCTCCCGGGAGAAGTGAATCAATGCAGCGATGCATATACGCTTCCGAATTATAACATGGTACTGCAACTGACAAAATTTTTCTCATAATAACCTCACCTTGAACCATCCGTTCCATCTGCGGCAACGGGTTTTCTTATTACTTTACGGTCTATCAGCCATAAAATAAGGAATGTTACGGCAAGTTCTGCCACAACAAGCAACATATATCCTCCGGTAGTAAGTCCTATCCCTTCTTCCGGCATGACGTTGGTAATTATTACCGATATCAGATTGGCTCCGGCATGAAATATAACCGGTGCTAATATCGTCTTGAATTTCTCATAAACAAATGCAAGCAGCAGTCCTATTATAAATGCATATAAGAACTGTACCGCATTGCCATGCAGTGCTCCGAACACCAGCGCCGACACTAACGCCGCCGGAACAAATTTCATACGTTCCCTTAATCTGTTATAGATAAGTCCGCGGAATAAAAATTCTTCCACAATCGGAGCCGCAACTGCTGTCGATATGATCTGGACAGCTATGCCGCCCGAATATATCATTTCTGACACATTGTCATACGTCCCGAAAAAGTCCACATTCCAGTCAACTCCAAAAAAAGACCTTCCAACAACCTGTATAAATCCCTGTACTGCCATGAGTACCATCGGTACAACATGATTAAATCCCATTGCAGCGAAAAATCCCACCACCGGCAGCAGAAGGAACCATTTCGGGCTCAGCTTCTCATATTTTGTATAATTTCCGTTTATCATGCTGCGTCCTTTATCCCGGCGCATAAACATAATATATAACGGTATCAGCACAGCACTTCTGGCAATCGTAATATACATGCTGATATTGTAAGTATAATTCGTAAGTTCTTCCTCAAGGGCATTCACATCCATAAGTGACATTCCTCTTGAAGCAGCTATTCTGAACATATGAATGTACAGAGCGGCCATCTCTATTGCCATCTCTACTCCGACAAAAATCAGAATCGGATATACAAGTCTCCATACAAACGTTCCCACATTCTCTTTCTTAGGCAAAACAAACCTCCCTGTTGTATTCTATCCGGTTCTTTTATGCCTCAAGCACCGGACCAAGATTAATATCAACATCATCCGCAGCTTTGATGCCGTTATCTGCTGCATTGGCAAGTGCCGGCATGATCGGAAGTCTCGCAAGAACCGGCGTATTGATTTCCTCAGACAGTTCTTCTATCCCGCTCTCGCCGAATATCTTATGTCTGGCGTTACAGTCCGGGCACACAAAATAGCTGTAATTCTCAACCAGTCCGAGTACCTTGATATTCATCTGTTCTGCCATATTATATGCTTTCATGACAATCATACGCACAAGATCCTGCGGAGATGTTACAATCACAATTCCGTCCACAGGTATCGACTGATATATCGTAAGCGGTATATCACCGGTTCCCGGAGGCATATCTATAAGGAGATAATCCAAATCTCCCCAATTCACTTCGCTCCAGAACTGCTTAATAACGCCGGCAAGCACCGGTCCTCTTAATATGACTGTCGACTCTTCCGTCTCTAACAGAAGATTCATGGAAACTATCTTGATTCCTTCTTCGGAAACCGCAGGTTCCATTCCCATAGATGTTCCGTACATCTGTCCCTTAATTCCGAACATTTTCGGTATCGACGGTCCGGTCAGATCGGCATCCATTATGCCTACACGCTTTCCTTCCGCCACAAGCTTCCTGGCAATAAGCGATGTCACGGTGGATTTGCCGACTCCGCCTTTACCGCTTACAATACCTATAACCTTGCCTATGTGGCTGTATTCATTCAATTTCTCCTTGGGAATAACATTACAGCCACCCTTAGAAGAACATCCTTCACAATTTCCGTTGCATTCTGCTGCCATTCTGACATTACCTCCAAAAATCACTACATTACTTCCAATTATACCCCCAGCTTACCTATTGTGCAAGAACAAAACATCACGTTAAAAATATATAATACACCAGCGCAAGCAGGATTATCACTATAACTATTATCATCGCTGCGACTTTGCCCGTGTCATGGTGTTTTTGACCATAGTCTAACGGCTCTGTATAACGTGTATTCCTTACATAATATGTATTATTTACAGGCGGTTTCGCCTGTCTATAGTGTTCTGCCGCTTTTTTCCTGATGCATGATAGTGGGTCATACCCATTCATCAGCGCATAATAGAACGAGTTCAGCCAGTTTATGTCTTCCATTGTGCAATTCAGAACGTCAAATGCTCCCTCGTCATGTGCCATTTCGTTGCGCATATGGCGCAGCCGGCGCAGTGTATTAAATGTTTCATTCCAATTGTCCGTTCCGTATGCCGCTGCCCAATTATCCTTCATATCGTCTATGTAGGCTGTAACTCCTCCGCCTGACAGACCGTACATCTGTGCGCACAGCCGATCGAGTTTCTTATACGTCTCAAAAAAATCCACATTAATTCTGTTCATGATAATTCCTTATAACCGTAGTTTAATAAAGGCTGCCAATGCCCCGCGGTTTATGACAGCCTGAATGTTTTAGTAGTTTTCTTCGTGTACTTCAAAGTAGCTCTGCGGATGATTGCATACCGGACACACATCCGGTGCTTTGGTTCCGACCACGATATGTCCGCAGTTGCGGCACTCCCATACTTTGACCTCACACTTTTCAAACACCTGTGCGGTCTCAATGTTTTTAAGGAGCGCACGGTATCTTTCCTCATGGTGCTTCTCAATTTCTCCTACAGCACGGAATTTGGCTGCAAGTTCAGGGAATCCCTCTTTCTCCGCAGTCTGTGCAAATCCCTCGTACATATCGGTCCATTCATAATTCTCTCCGTCAGCGGCAGCCGCAAGATTAGTCTTGGTATCGCCTATTCCAGCAAGCTCTTTGAACCACATCTTGGCATGCTCCTTCTCATTGTCCGCTGTTTTAAGAAAGATGGATGCCATCTGCTCGTAGCCTTCTTTTTTCGCTACAGATGCAAAATATGTGTATTTGTTTCTCGCCTGCGACTCTCCGGCGAATGCCTCCTGTAAATTTTTCTCCGTCTGCGTTCCGCTGTATTTGTTAGATGCCATTTTGTTTTCCTCCCGAAAATCTATGATGACACTATTTTACCATGTATTCCCGGTAAATTCTATTTTTTTATAATCAAATTAAAAACCGGCCTTTGCCGTCAGATTTTTGTTTCTGACTTTTAAGGCCGGAAGAAAACATAATATTATTATTTATTATACGTTCTTTTTACTGTGTCTTACAATAACCACGCTGCCTGTTGCTCCTGCAGCAGCGATGAGCAGAATTCCCAGCGCCGTAAAACTGCTGGTATCTCCCGTATCCGGAAATCCTGGTTTTCCGGTATCCGATGAGCCGGGCTTTTTATCATCCGGAAGTTCCGGCTTTTTGTCGTCCGGGTTATAATTGCATGAAAGATATGAAATTGTCAGAACACCGGTATCTGTTCCATCCATGAAGTGGAACACCGGTCTGAGACCGTTGACCGTGTATTCAGGTCCGGCTATGGCAAATCCTTCGTTATTGCGGGTTACATCCATTTCCGCCGGAGGATTTACAAGAGTAACTGCCGGTTTGTCAGTTCCGTTAAACACAATCTGAGCCGAAATATTTCCATATCCGTCATCTGCACCTACCCACAAAATACCTTCATAGGAATCATAGTCAAGAGCCATTGCACCGCCGATTCCCGGGTCAATCTCCGAGATTACTTCTGCGTTGCCGTCTTTGTTAAGAATAAATGCATATACATGTCCGTTTGCCTCGAGTGCTACGAAAAATACACCTGCTTCTGAATCCGGATAGTCCGATGCCCGGTAGAGCCCGTTCTTATTAGTATCATATAATTTACCTTCAAGTTCGTTATCCGGCACCCATTCAACGGCTTCAATTCCTGAATTTGCTGGAACATCAGGAAGCAGTCGCGTAATGTCCCACTCGCTTGATGCAACTACGGTCGGGCTGTTTTCCCATGGATTGAACTTAAGTATTACATTACAATTTACATTTTTGTTATTATTGTCACGCTCAACTGCGGCATAAGCATTGCCTGCATCATCAACGGTAATTCCTTCCGCGTCCGGGTTGGATTCCTCCGGATTGGCTGCATCTGCCATAAATGCAAGATTCTTACCGGCTTTCGTAAATCCCTCGGAATAATCCATTGTACCGTCTTTGTTAACGTCAAGCACCCAGAATGTGCCTTTCTTGTTATTAATACAATAGAGTTTTCCGTTATAGAAATCCAGTCCCGATGAATCTGACTGGAACATGCTTATTCCGTCATCATATGTTATGACTTTATCGCTGCCCGGCCATGCAATCGCATTAGGATATGAAGGCTTATCCGGCTCTGTCATAACATTTCCGGTTCCTTTTGTGGAATTTGCCACATCCGTAAAAGCACCTGTTCCGTCCGGAATACGTGCATACACGCCTGCGGCATGTGTACTCCAGGAATATTTTTCCACGAGTCTGCCGGTTTCATCAAACAGATTGACTTCGTCCGGAGCGCCAAGTCCAAAATCAAAATTCACATACTGGTCGAACACATAATGGCCACCCGGCGCAAGGATTGTTCCCTGTGCAAGAGGCGTTGTTTTATTTGATGCAAGTCTTCCGGTATTATCATCTGTGATATACCATCCGCTTATATCAACCGGTTTTGTTCCTTTATTATAGATTTCAACCCAGTCCGTTGCGTCGCCATTGGATTCAATTTCATTGATGACAATATCTTCCCTTGCTCCTGTATCCCGGCTGCTTTCGCGTACATTTATGGTTACATTGACATTTCCCGTGATTTTGGTAAGGCGGTAGATTCCTTCCACTCCCGTGTCAGATGCACCCTTAAGATTCTTATAATTCGCATCCGCCGTTACTGATTCAATTTCGTATCCGCTGTCAACATTAACCCTGAAATTAACCTGTCCGTTACCGGATACATCGATTTCCCCGTCCGAACGGGCTTCCGTCGTCTGTGCTCCTATGACATCCGGGTTTATTGTGTAGTCCCTACCATAAAATACATCAACCGTGGTATGTCCATTTGTTATAAACGATACCTGATATGTCTCATTCTGAGTCACAATACCGTTTCCCTGATAAGTTCCCTGCTTAACATTCTCTGTTGCAAAAGCCGGCATGCCCTGACCCAGAACAAGAGTCAGCCCAAGCGCCAGCGCACCAATACATTTCCATTTTCTTTTCATATTATTTTCCTTTCAGATTATATTGTCATGTACGACTATACAGAAGGAATGTAAAAAGCAAATGCAGCAGAATGTAAAAGCAGGGGAAAATATATCTAAGCTCTTTTTCTTGCGGTCAGCACCAAACCAGTTGTTAATAACATTTCCCTGGCAGGTGAATACGTTTCCTTCTCCGTTCATCAATGCGTGCCATATTATACATTTTTTCTCGGCATTTGCATTTTCATATGTTATAATTTAACCAGGTTACAGCCGCGATATGCAGGCAAAAATTCAGGAGGACACAATATGAATAAACTTAAGCGATTTATGGCAGCTTCCATGGCATCATTAATGGCCCTGGCATCAGCAGCCGTCTCAATTCCCGCAGCAACCGAAGATCCAGTGATTAATACAATCCGACAAGTAGATAACAGTTATACCGTGGCTTGTGAAGACACCGACAGTCAATATAATTATGACGGATTTCTGGGCTGCAAGTGTACCAAAGATGCCTCAGAGTTCAGAGTATGGGCTCCGGTGGCTACCGGTATAAAAGTCAATATCTATACCAGAGGAACGGATGATGAAGTAGGTGCCAGTAAAGTTGGCTCTTACGGTCTTGAAAAGATGCTTGTTAACGGTGAATGGAATGGTATATGGACTATAAAAATTATAGCAGACTTTACAAATTATTATTATACATATACCATCACAACTTATAACATAACAAATTCTTACAAATCATACAATACTTATGAAACCCCTGATTTATATGCCGTGGCTGCAGGCAAGGACGGAAAGCGCAGTCTGATAACGGACCTTAAAGATACGGATCCGAACGGCTGGGATTCAGACAATCATGTTTATGTGCAGAATCCTGCCGAGTCCATCGCGTATGAACTTGATATCAAGGACTTTACCTCTGATCCTTCATCCGGTATACCGAATGATCTTATGGGCAAATTCCTCTCTTTTACCAAATCAAGCACACTTAATGATAGTGCGGATATTTCGACATGCACTAATTACCTTGCACGTCTTGGCGTTACAACTGCACAGATCAAGCCTTTTTACAGCAATATGGGATTCATGATGCCGGATAGCAGCTACTCAACGAATGAAAATAATGCCCTTAAGACAGTCAGTGAATGCAAAAGTATGATTCAGGCACTTCATAAAGCCGGCCTTTCGGTTGTTATGGATATGGACATAACATCCGTTTCGGAAGATTTTCCGTTTCAGAAAACCGTACCTGGTTATTATCTTAGAATAAAAACAAACGGTGATAAATCCAACGGCTCCGGCAATGGCAACGACTGCGCAACCGAGCGTCTGATGTTCCGCCATTACATCATCAATACGCTTACCCAGTGGGTTAACGAATATCATGTGGACGGTTTTCATTTTGAGAACGGTGGTCTCATTGATAAAGAATTTTTAAATGAAATACGTGAAGAACTCAATAAAATATCGCCTGCCATCAGTATATCATGTGATACTGTACTTCCTTATCCGGACGATACGACGATCTGCACCAACACCTGCCGCGGCACCAGACTCCGCCTTGTATCACTTGCCAATGCCAAGACCGCAGAAGAGGGAATTTCATTCTATAACAGCACATACAGCAACAAGATCATGACTTACATAAACGGCGGCACAAATATGTCCAACGCTATTCAGACAGGCATTCTCGCTGACAAGGACCATAAGCTGACAAGTCCGGCCCAGTGCACGAACTACCTGCATGACAACAGCGGACTTTCTCTTTACGACCGCATTACCGATTCCCTCGGAATCGCACGCGGCACCAGAGACGATAACGCCATTGCACTAATCAAGCTTGCAGCTTCGATGGAATATACTTCAATGGGAAGCATCGTTATCCGTTCCGGTGATGAGATGGGTTACAGTTCCTCACAGTCATCAGCCATCAACTGGAATAACCTTATAACATATTCCGACCTTCATGCATACTACAGCAACCTGATACAGCTCAGAAAGACAATAAGCAAATTAACCTCGGGTTCAACATCAAGCTACAGTGATTTTGTTTTCGACACAACCTCAACAGACCAGATAGCTTATGTCATCAATAATGACGGAAACAATCAGTGGAATAAAATTGCCGTTATGCACAACAATTCGGACAGTAACAGACTGCACAACACCTATACATTGCTCTGTATGCGGCGAAATCCTGACACCTGCCAAAAAGCACGTTATGTCTGACTGGAAAATAGCAGCAGACGGTTCGCACACACGCCACTGCACCAACCCAGGCTGCTCTTACAGCGAGTCCATCAGCCACAGCCTCACCCACGTTGCAGCCAAAGCCGCTACGACCAAATCGGAGGGCAACATCGAATACTGGCACTGCAGCATCTGTGACAAATATTTCTCAGACGCAAATGCCGCAAATGAAATAACCGCTGCCCAGACGATCACAGCACGTCTCCAGGATGATGACGACAACAAGCCATCCGGCGACAAACCAGGTCAGGATAAGCCATCCACAGATAAACCGTCCACGGACAAACCGGGTCAGGATAAGCCGTCCACGGATAAGCCGTCCACAGACAAACCGTCCACGGATAAGCCGTCCACGGATAAGCCTTCCACGGACAAACCGTCGGATGTTCCGCCTGCTACCGGCTGCCATACCGATATCGCATTACTTGTTGTAATGCTCATGGTATCCGCTCTCGCAGTTACTGCTGCCGGAACTGTATGCAGAAAGAAAAAAGCTTAAGCAGAAATAAAAGGGGTGTTATATATGAAAAGCCGTCAGGCGCATGCCTGACGGCGGGGGGGATTAAGATATGATTTGCAGCTCTTTCAAGCAAAGCCCCAAAACTTGTAAATATAAGTTATTCCAAATTTCATCATCACTAAGCTGTGCAAAAGGCAACAAGTGCGCTTCATCTCCCAGTTGCATTGGAATAAGCATATTTTCATACTTAATATTGTTTTCAATCAATTTTTGTTCTGTACCACTTCTATCAAACGGTTTCTCATTCAATTTATTTAAAGATGAAAGTATATCTTTTTCCAAATCTGTCAAATTTTGTTTATTACGCAAATATTCCAAAACTATATCTATAACTTTACTATTATCCATAAAAAGCCTCCAATATTATATGTTACATTTTTTCGACACAGGGTGTTACCATTTTCCTATATATAAATCGTATAGTGAACTTCAGCACTAATATACCACCTACAATAAACTGTACTGCCAATACCCATTATTCTCTCTTCGGAAACCATAAAAAATTACCGAGCGAACAAACCAATATGCTTACAGCTATTATTGACCGCTTGGATGGTACAAAACTGTGGGAAGGATACCGCCACAATAATATCTATATAATAGCACTTTTGTCAGCATGCAACACAAACCTTTGATTAGGATATCCAAATTCTTCAATCAGTTCACCCTCTTCAAAGCCAAATTTCTTATACAATTTTCTAGGTGCAGTTCCTTTAACATCATTTTCTCTAAATGTAGACACAGTTATATCTTTATCTCTATCAAGCTTATCAAGTGCCTCTCTTAAAAGAAGCGTAGCGATTCCCATTTTTCGATAAGCCGGATCAACAGCCACACAACATATCATATTATGCTTTCTTGAATATAAAAGTACGCCAACAATATCTTGTTCGTTTTTCACGCACAAAGCACGTTTATCATTCATGAATTTCAGTACCGTTATTTTGTGTTCATCTATACTCTGTTCTGTCTCTAATCCCGGAAAATTCCAACTTACTTTTCTAACTAACTGCATCCATGAATCAATATCCGATATTCTGCCAAATTCTACCTTCATATTTTCTATCATTGACTATCTCCTCAAATCTGTCTTGAAATACATTCATTTTTCCATATACGTCATTTTACTCTTCGTTCCCATTCCTCAATAAGTTTCGGTTGTATCAAAGGATACGTCCAGTTCTCAGGCAGTTCATCCATAAGCACAACCTTCTCCATTTCGCTATGTAATTCTTTCGCAAATTCAGTTATTTCTGCAAAACAGAGCAGTCCAAATGTTTCCACCCCAGTCTCATTTACTATGTTCTTACCGGTTACTGAATATACACATATCGGTTTTATCTCAAACTTGACCGCTCCTGTTTCTTCCTGCAGCTCCCTTTTAGCTGTCTCAAGAATATCCTCTCCAGCTTCTCTATGCCCTCCCGGCACTTCATATGTATCTCTTTCTTTATTATTCGTTCTCCACTTTCTATCGCATGCACTAAATGATACATATCCAGCTGAACATTTACTTCACTGTCTAAATCATCTCTCCCAAATTTTTCTATACAAGTTGACCCTATCGGATATAAACTGATACCTGTTTTTCTATTTCTGATTGTAAATAAATATCTCAAATTTTCTTTTCCACATACACATTCTGATAAATGTTTTTCATCTTCTTGACAATCAACAATATCCCATTCTCGCACCGCTATTTCCCATTTATCTGTTGTAGATGCTTCTAAAACACTTTTAATTAAGTTTTGATAATAATAACTCGTCATTAATAATCACCTCTTCTCGTCATTAATAATATCAGATAAAAAGATCCGATGTGGATTCGAACCACATTTTTCCCCTTCATAAATGCACTATTATAAATGCACTTATGAAGGGGGACGCCCTACCATTAGACTATCGGATCAATAAAGTATATTAATAAGTTCTGGTACTTGCTCTATTAATGTTTCGTCCGCCTTATACAAAGTATTTATATATGAGTATAGTGCTCTTTCTTGACGTTTTTTACTATATTTCCGCCATTTACTTACTTGTTTATGTGGAATATCCTTAACTATTTTAGCATAATCATATTCCATTTTTTCAAAAATGTATGTTGCCAATTCAACACAAGCTCTCGAAAACATAACAAAATCATCGAATGAAATTTCTTCATATATATTAGGTGCTACTAGCTTCGAAAATTTAGCCTCGGTCTTAAAATTATATTTTTGCAATTTACGATATTCTTTTTCATGAGAATCAATTTCACACAAATCATGAACTGAGGAATTTCTTATCAGTCGATAATATTCACATAGCTCATATAATGGTTTCATATCGTCAGATATACTATTTCCACAAATATTTCTGACTGCACATGCTAAATATGACTCTTCTTGAATTCTCGGTTTATATTCATTTTTTCCACATTTATTTATCCGCTGGCATACATCTTTGAGAAATGTTTCAAAACACAAATGAACATTAACAATATAATTTCTGCATATTTCAGTAACCATTGCATCTGCATCATAATTTGTCAGAGTTATCGAATACTCTGTTGCTAATTTCACAAAGGTATCTCTTTTCTGTATCTCCTTTTGATGTTCAGCTACAAAACATCTTTTTGACAATTCAATAAACTGATTAATTGCACAGTATTTCCCCAGTACATCTTTAAAATTATTTAATGCGTTCTTCTCATACATTTTATCTATTTCCTAATAAACCAACCTGATAATCTTTCTCGAAATAATTTCCAATCCCTTTTGCTTATGTCCATGATTTTGAACCTCCTCAGTCTCAAATCTCGTGAGACTAACTTCGGAATATTCTTGAGTGAAAGTTTGGGTGTCACATTGAGTGCCAAATTTACTGTCATTTACTTACCTAATTTTCCATTTTCCACCATTATCTGGACCTTTTCGTTCTATGACACCTTTATCCTTTAATTCAGATATATATCTAGCAATTGTTCTATCCGTAACGTCTAAGGCTATTCTTAATTCATCTATAGAAATATTCGGTTTTTCAGAAATCATTTTCAGGATTTCACATGCTTTAGCAAGCTTCTTCTTAGAATACTCTGGCATTAACTTCTTAACTTTTTCTTCCGAAATTTCTATGACATTTTCTATGACATTTTCTATGACATTTTCATTTGCCTGTGTTGCATAACTAGAACCATAATTCAAATTATATAAAGTCAATATAAAATCAACATTATCTGCCTCAAATACTGGCATCTTAGACTCATCAAATTCAACTTGTCCCTCGTAGTCTGCCAATATTTTCTTAAACCCACTACCTCTACGCTCCATGTATTTCAAACGGCTAAATATGTCAGCTAATATCGGATTTCTTCGCTTTGATGGAATTTTCAATAAATCTTTTCCTTCTAGAGATATTCCGCTTACCATTCCACCCGGTGAATATATTTCGATTCTATCATCAAACATATCTATATGGACTTCACTGCCTATCTCCATATAATTTCTATGAATCAACGCATTTACTACACCTTCCAGTACTGCACGATCCGGATAATCAGGCATTTCAATTCTGCCGTCACCAACCTTACGCCATGCTTTCTTGGAATTATTTCTGACAAAATCGGTTCCTGCCTGCAATAGTGTGACAAGACTTCCCGTATATTCCTTATCATCAAGTGCATCTACAATTCCAGATGCCTTCGTAAGTCCATTCCATCTTGTACAAAATAATCTGGAATGACGAAACGGAGATTCATCTGCTAGAAGTGCTCCTGCATTCGTCAGATTGCCTTTCTCATCAATCAAACCAAAAGATTCATAATCTGTATCTTCAAATGCATTTCCTGTTCTTTGCCTATACACCGATTTTAATTTTGTGAAAGACATATTGCTAAAATCATATCTTGACCTCAGACTATCATAACTTTCACCACTTCCACGAAGTACCAACTCTCTTAACTGTGAAGGTGTTGCTGGAACACTTTCATTTCCAATACGCATAAACGCAATAAGTTGTCCATCGCCTTCATAATAGTATGGTGTCTGCTGCCCTTTCATAACTTCCACAATAACGAATGTCTTGTCATTATCTTTTTCAAATGAAAGCTTAAACTCTGGTATAGGATTAAGGTGTGTTTTAATTATTTCACTAATTTTCTCTGCATCACCTTCAGCATCCGAAAGGCCAACCAACGCATCATCGTTTGCCACACCAAATACCAGCCTACCACCATAACAATTTGCAAATGCACTGATGCTCTTGCACCAGCTTTTAGGTTTCTTCTCTTCAAGTGCAAGCTTTTTGTCGTAATCTGTGGTTTCACCGATTAGCTGCTTTATGTCCATAAATTCACTTCCTTCTTTGCAAAAATTTTTCTGCGTAATATTGCATAAATAAAACTTTATGATTAGAACTTTATTCTACATAATATTTCTCTTTTCCCTTATTGTATCCAGTATTTTTCCAAGTCCGACATATAAATCACTATTGTCTTCACAAGATCTCTGCAATCCAATTATATTCATTATTAAATAATCCAACCTATGTAATTCAGATCCCAAACAAAGCTTATTATAAAACCCTTCTATAGTTGTATTTTCTTTAAACTCATCATTTATCCGAATATAATATTTGTCATCTCTTATGAATACATTCTTAATTTTTTCTCCATCCGGATTCAATGTATCCATTTCTTCCTTTTCAATCCAAAATGAATTTTTATTATGATTACAGTCATGACATGATAAGATTAAATTTCCCATATAACCCGCATCTTTTTTTGTAGCAAATATAGGAGCTTTTTCATATAAAAAATGATCTATTTCAAATTCATTCTTTTTTATCAAATCAATTGAAGCTCCACAATATGCACATTTCCCATTATATGCTTTAATAAATTCCAACTTAAATTTCTGAGAATTATCACTAATATATCTATGCATATCTTTTGCATTAGGGTGCTCTATTTCAACTAATTTTTCTACTTCTTTCTTTTTTTGTGACACATCAATTAATTCCGGACAATACTTTGTTCTTCTGTAGTCCATATTCCTATCCCTCTACTTTTGTCTGCAACTCTTGAAACATTTTTATCACATCATCAATATCATTCTTAGTAAATTCATCAAATTTTCCTTGACCATTAACTGAATTCACTATTTTTTCGACCATAACTTTTTCCCAGCTAGTATTCTTTTGCAATTCTGAGGTAATTTTTCTAACTTCAAAAATATTTCTAATACATTGGTCTAATATTGGAGGAAGCTTTTCATCATAATATTCCGCTGGCGTCTTTCCGCATTTAGGATCATATTTAGAAATTGTTTCATAACCTGGGGTGATATCATTTTGCGTAATAACAATCACCTCTATAAACGGAAAATATTTTTTTAGAATAATTTTAAATTCTTCTCCTGTAAACTTTCCTGCTATTGCTGTTCTATTTTCAAATAATTTTGAGTCTATAAAAATTATATTTGCTGATTTAACATCCGGATTATTAATCAAACTCTCGTATCCTACATCTGGATTGAATTTAATATCTAAAGATTCAACATTACAACTCGAATTCTTATATTTATCCAAATATTTGGATAATGAGGTCTCCGGATAATCATCTATATATATAATTTTTAAGTTTTCCATTATATTTTTCCTCCTATAGTGAATTCTATTTCAAATCCCTTTTCCCCACCTATTTTCTGTATTTCTCCCCCTGACATTGTACATGTATTATTTACAATCCACATTCCGAGACCATGCCCGTTAGTTCTTGTAGTTTCATGTACCTCTAATATTTTCATCGGATCCGTTTTATACTTATCATCAAGTCCTTTTCCATTATCACAATATTTAATATTTAAAAATCCATTAGTCTCATTTATAGATATAGTGATCATTAGTTTTTGCGTATTTTCATTTTGCTGCACACTATTTAAAATCAGATTATCAAAAATAACCTGCAATATATCTTCTGAAATCTGATAAACAATATCTTCATCCATTATAATTTCAATACTAAGCCATGCATAATCTCTTTCCCACACTTTTTTTATAATAGTTAAGATATCTGCTATACTCTGGTACCTAATCTCAAACTGTTTTTTTTCTATTTCTTCCAACATAGTGTCCATGAATGTCACCAATTTTCTTCCAACAACGTCATTACTTTCCAACAAATAAGGTACATTTTTATAATATTTTCTCGTTTTTTCAGAAGAATTCAATTCATCCCACATACCATATTCTTTTAATGCATCTACTATATTATTGTAATTATCATATATAGCATTCCTATCATTTTTCATTTCATGTGCTATGGATGAAGCTTTTAATCCCGTTGTTGCTAATACATTTAAAATTCTTACATCATATTTATATCTAGCCTCTGCCGCTTCTTTATCTTTCTGATATTGTTTTCCTTCTTTTTTATAACTTTTGATTTCTGTTGCTAATTGGTTTGCCTCTTCCTTTGTCAGTCCACTAACAGATGTTGGTTTGCTTAATACTCGATCTGAAATAGGTGTTGCTTTTTGTTCTTCTATCTGATTCTTAACATTTATTTTTCTAACAATATTTTGTCTATATCTTTCAAATTCTTTAATACCTACTAAAATTATTTCAACAAACAATTGATAATAAATATTTTCATCTAAACCTTGGCGGTTAGCCATATCCTGAAGCACAGCATTCTTCTTTTTATCTATCATAACATAACCTGCCATCTGATTTTCTCTCACTCGCCATGCGCCCGTTGGATGAGAAGCTGCCGCAGGGGATTTTCTAGATCTTTTTCCAAGTCCTAACCAATCTTTCCTTCCTTCATATGAAGATATACTAAATGCATTCCTATATAATATTATTCCGCTTTCTATATTTTCTGGTGTATTTAAATACTTATATAAAAATTTCTCTTTTTCATCTTTTGATGAAGCTATATTAAAGTATAAATTTGCTGAAAATTCGCCAATATCATTAATAACACTTTGTATATCCGCATCTAAAAGCTCCGTTATTTTGTTTCCCTTCAATTCATTAACAATATTCGTTTTCGTTTCAAATTTTCTTATATCAACCCCTGAACAATATTTTAAAGCTTCATTTTCAAATTCATCTGACTCTACTGTTGTTACTAAAATTCCTTGATTATACTTTAAAACAATATTACTTCGACAATTGATTCCAACTTTAGCTTTAGGAAAATGTTCCTTTACAATTTCATCATAATTATCTGAAATAATTCTTATCTCCATAGATGTATCACGATAAGTTCTTTCTAAGTACTTATTTAAATTTTCTATGCGTTTTTTATTCCACTTTTCCCTTAATCCTATTATTTCTATATCTGTTCCTTTAGTGTGAATGTCGTAGCTCTCATCTAAAACAGATGTATTCCAATCTGTTTTCCAAATTACACCAACAGAATCTATTTTTTTTGATTTCAAACATACACTATACCCTAGTCTCGATAATGCAAATCTTCCAACACCTTTCGAACCAGCTTGAATTCTTTTTTTATTATTTTCATCTATTATTTCATATTCTTTGCTACTTTTACCTATATGCATCCAATGTTTTTTTATATCGTCTACATTCATGCCAATGCCATTATCTTCAAATCGAAGTGTGTCATTCTGAAATGTAATTTTTAAATTCAATGCATTAGCATCATATGCATTCTTAACTAATTCAAGTATTGCAGCCTCATCTGTAGAAAAATTCTGCACACCTAACAATTCTGCTATCGTACTATCTTCTATAACATATTTTAATTCTTCCACTCAAGCCACCTCCTAAAATTTGAATTCTTCAATATCCTTTGATGTAATTCTCAAAGAAGTTCCACTAATATGAATCCCTACATCTTGGACATACTTCATAAATTCATCACTTTCTAAAATTTCCTTAGCATCCTCCAGTTTATATGTTTTATTATCTGCTTTTGGCACAATATACATTCCTGCATATGGTATACACTTTTTCTTTAACATATATACTACTACTTTTTCAGTGATGACTGTAGAAATCAATAATTTTCTTTTGTTCAATCCTGCTAATGCTTGAGAGCGACCATATTCAAACCATAATGCATTTCTGTCACTTTCTCGTTCATCAAGCTGTTCTCTAAAGTCATTTAAATAATTAACTGCTTCTGGAAATTGTGTGTTAAACTGCTGCGTTGAATATCTAATTAATTTTCCATTTTTATAATCATAAGGGAAAATTATTTTTTCCCTTTTTTTATATCGTAATGAGCGCGGAGTTGCTGTTTCCCTAACAACCTTTTTTTCTATTTTCTTGCCATTACAACAATAAAACTCATTTATATCTTGACAGTTTTCCTCTTTTAACACATAGGCTTCATTTAATAAGGTTGCAACTACATGAGCAACCTGAAAATAATCTCCAAAACGCCTTGTTCCAGGTATATTATTTTTTGTAAAAAACCATTTATTTGTTAAGTTTTCAGTATTAATATATATTTTATCCTCATTTGCCATATCATAATAAATCATTTCATTGTTCGTTATAGATTTATTAATTATAATTATGGCTGATTTTACTAATGCATCATCAAACATTTTATCCTGAGTATAATCATATATTTCTTGTAAGTATGGTTTAATATAAGAACGTAATTTTTGCCCAAATACCGTTTTAAATATACTACTTGGAATTAAATAAGACATTTTACCATCATCACTCAAGCTGTCTACACTTCTTTCAATAAATGCATAACAATAGTCAAATTTTCCTTTTTCACATGCAGAAAAATTTTTTCTTACATAATCTCTATTTTCTTCATCTAATTCCTGATATGTAATATACGGAGGATTCCCTACAATAAATTCAAATTTTCTATCACATTCCCATTTTAAATAATCTTCATTAACAATATTCCACCTAACACCATTTATACCCCTTTTTTTTGCTAACGAATTTAATTTCTGAAGGCACTTCTTATATTGTTCTGGATCAATCTCTACACCACATATATGCTTTGATAAACCTTTTTTTATCTGTTGATTTGATAATCCATGTGCTTTTGCATCATCAATATATCGTTCTACAATTACAGCCAAAATATTCCCATCTCCACATGAATTCTCCAATATGTTCTTGTCGCATATATTTTCGCAATACTGTATACAATCTAATAGTTTTTTTACATACCCATCAGGAGTAAATATTTGGCACTTCTTATTCATTTCAGTCTCATCACTTTCTCGTTCTTTCTTAAATTCAATTGACCATTTTACTTAGGCAGTTAATACCTATCTTCCTAATTATGAAATATCAATATTAATTACAATTTACAAATACAAATTCCTTACTAATTCCATAACTTTTTCCACAAGCAGCTCCAAGTTATTACCTTCAACCATAGATGCTATATCTTCTTTATCCCCAAAACACTTCCTGAGAATATCTATAATTACCTTTTCATCCTGAAGTTCCTTTTCCGACAACTCTTTTATCTTTTTCTCTATTTCAATAGATGCATCCGCAATCTGATTACATCTTCCATAAGAATTGCTTATATCCTCTGCTACCATAGTGCCATAGTTTTCTTTTTCATACGGATTAAATCCATAAAAAGCTTTGCTTGCAACCGGGCAGATAGCATCATAGATAATCTTTGCTCCCAGTTCTCTTTTTATCTGTCTAGGATATATCAATTTACCTCGGTCTGCTTTCATCTCAAGTTTTTCCTCAGCCATTTTACTAGCGTTTGTAATACGCATAAGATATGCCAGCATTCGATTAGCAAAATTTTGCTCTGATATTTTCTGTCTACCTATATCTTTTCCACTCATTCTTCTTCGTTTCACACATTTTTAGTACCAATCTAGTACCATTGCTATATTGTCATTATTGTGTGTAATTCTGGTGGCTTGCAGGTTCTGTTACTATTCAGAGAATACTCTTCTTATAGTTTGCAAGTCCACCTAATGGAATTATAATATCCAACCACTACTTCCACAACTAGAAATTTTGTGGTACAAATGTACAAAATTATTTTCTGACCACATTCCATTAATCTTCTTCATAATGCTCTTTACAAAGATCACACAACTTTATTTCATCATCACAATAATCTACAAAATAATTGCCACATCTTTCACATACAGCAATTTCGTTATGTGCTCCACAATTCAAACATGTTCCCACTTCAGCTAAATTTTCATTAATACAAATATATTCTTCATAGCATTCATCACAATATACCCCTGGAGCAATGGGGAACTCTCCACCATCTTTTACAGTTTCATATCTTATGGAATCAACATAGTCCTTAAGACTCTCTAATTTTATATTAATAAAATCTATCATTGTCTCAACATAATTATTAATATCATTCTGTGAAATTCCTTCCTCTGCAAATGGCATATAGTATCCTTGTTCATCATCATATGTTACAGAGCCATTGATATATGAAATTCTGATTATAAATCCTTCTATATCATCAAATTCATCTACAACAAATGGTTCTTGCTCACACGTTATTATTAATGTACTCTCTGCACCTTCGTCATCATTAATATCCATTGAATAGTAAAAATCAAGCTGTTCATTCGTAACTTTAGACACTGCTGAAAATAATTTTCCGGAATAATTGCCTGACTCAAACAAACTCTCAGTAATTTCAATATCCTCTCTAAATCTTAATGCCTCAACAATGTCATTATATTTTTCATTAAGAACATCCCCAAATTGTTGAGCTATTCTATTTAAATTGCTAATTGTTACACCTGCATCATTTTGTTTTGTTTCAAGAAGTAATTCTTCATATTCCTGTGCTTCAACTTTTAATTGTTCAATTGATTTTTTATCCTTTGAAAGCTTTAATAATGCTTTATTCATATAATCATCTATTTTTTCAATTGACCTTTTTATACTCTTATAAGCCGTTCTATCCAGTATTTTATTATGTGCAACATGATTTCTATTAGCTTCAAACTCTCTAAATGATTTCGTGAAATCATCATCAAAATATAATTTAAAGTATTTCTCCCAAAAGTCTTCTTTTACCGTTAGCTGTTCTTTCATACTTTCAACTATTTTACCTACATTACCAGCAGTAGCATCAACTAATAGTTTCTCTATATCTGCATTATATTTAGGATTCCATTCCAACTTTTTCATTGTCATTATTTTTAATAAATCCCCTACATCAATAGAAATCAAATGGTCATCAACATTATTAAAACCTGGCACTACAGTTTTGTATCCTTTAAAACGAGCATTATATTTGTTCTTAATGCTTTGATCAGATAATGTATCCCACCATTCAATGCCAAATGTCTTTAACATAAATTCATTAATAAATCTTCGCATATTATTTTCTGTCACATAAAATCTACTATACAAATCTTTCGAAAGAACATATGCATCTTCATCATATAACCACACTATCTTATTCCAATCTGGTATTATTAATTTTTTAATAAACAGTTTTAGATTTTCTAAAAAACTATCATCCACATCTAACATGTAATCATCAGATGATATCTCCATGGCAAGCTGTTTTAAACTTCTATATGTTTCAAATTGAAAAACTAATGTAAATGTTATATTATCCTTATCAATTCTACAGATAAATGTAGTTTGATATTTATCGTCTGGATATATCTCATATTTATCTATATACCCCTGCCATTCAAGTTCAGTTAATATGTTATCTGCATATTTACACTGATCTCCTATATTTTTTTTACTTCCTATTGCTACAAATTTAACTATTGCCATATGTTCTTGTATGATAATTAGGATGTTAATTATCACACGTTTCCTTTCTTTTAATATCGTGGTTCAATACAATTCAGGCACTATGGAC
>OHSM01000159.1_pt1 | contig 35694 bp, 39 predicted proteins | sample 1578671 | NCBI WGS metagenome assembly OHSM01 (sample SAMEA3879591, study PRJEB24766) | human gut metagenome | biome: human-associated habitat; feature: feces | place: USA | collected 1985/1987 | reverse complement strand
CTTCCTGCGTGATGTTTTCGACGCGCTTATTGTTCTCTCGATACGGTGAATTGTCCAGCCGTTTTTCTCGGCGTACCTTTCAATAGGGCCATATGGGAACATTGTCAGCATGAATTTGCCCTTGACTGTTTCCAGCAACTGAAGGAGTTCTTCCATATTTCTGTCTGAGAACACGCCCTCATAGTGACCACAGTCGCTGTTGATGTATGGAGGGTCAACGAAATGGAACGCGTCATCGCAATCGTATGTCTGGATTACATCGAGAGCGTTCCTATTCTCGATAGTGACATGTTCAAGCCGCCGGCATATCTGCTCGGTGAATTCGTCCTTGGCGTTCTGGACTTTCTTTGGCATACCACCTCCGAAGTCGTACCCGAAAGAGCCGTCCATCATTGACGCAAAAGACATCCTGCACAACGCCCAGACCGCCCAAGCACGTTGGGCTGGGGAGAAGAATTCCGGATAGGCATTTATGTGGGCCGCATGGGCGTGAAGGTCCCGGCTGTGCAGGGTTTTGTCAATCTCTGTCTTCAAGTCTCGATAATAGACTTGCGCCGTCCAATAGAAGTTTGTAAGCTCCATATTGATGTCATTTATGATCTCCGCTTCTACAGGAGACTTGGCGAACAATACGGCTGCCCCGCCACAAAAGGCTTCCGTATAAAGCCGATGTGACGGTATGAGAGGGATTATGTGCTTCAGCATCGTCTGTTTCCCTCCATAATAGGAAATAGGTGTTCTCATATCTGTTGAATTAAAAATTATTGTTACCTTTGTCCCTGTACCACCCATACGCACAAAGCGTCACCATGCAAACGAGGGACTTACTCCCGGCTTTGCGTGGTGACGCTCTTGTGTAAGAGGTGGGTGGTACTATTTCTTACAGGTCGGGAGTTTTTTATTTACAGCCACTCCCAAGGCTGCATCCATTTCAAGTTCAAGGGCGGTCTCTTCTGTACATCTCCCAACCGGACATCACATCCGTCTGGTTTGCTTTAAGCCCGTTCTCCACAAAGGACATCGCAGACACAATCTTGACCATAAGGTTCTTGTCCTTGATGTCCACCGCGGCATCACAGTCATATTGAGCCGCATCGGACACGTGCTTTACATAAGAGCCTGTATTGTTTTCAGAAGGCGGTGCCCAACGGCTAATCATCTGCCTTATCGTCTTCAACCCCAAGTTCGTGTGGTAGTGTCGAAGCGTGACAAACACAGCCCTGTAGCCATAAGCCATCGATTCGAACTGTTTGAAAGCCTTATCACTTGATGGGGTAACCTCTCCCTTATAGGTCGTCCTGCTCAATCTGATGTTGCAGGGATTGTTGTTTCTTATTCCTCTCGGTGCCATACTCTACTCCCATTTATCCCATGAATTGACAAGGTTGATGGCGTTCTGCCTGAATGTCTGAAACTCGTTCCATTCGTTCACATATTCAGCCGCCTTGTCATCGGTCAAAGCGCCGATCTCCATGCCGGCCTTCGCCTGCAGGAGCTGAATCTGGTGTGTCTTGATGGCATCCTCCTCGGTCTGGAGATACTTCGACCGGATGATACCGTTCACGAGCTTGTCACGGTTCCACTCATCGCACTCGATGAGCGTGCCTGCGTCAGGCATCGACCCGGTGTAAGAATAACCTTCCATCGGCTCCGATGTCTCATCCGGCTTGTATGTAGCCGGCTTCTCATTGAGATAACATAAAAAATGCGCCCCGTCATATTTTGAGGGACGCATCTGGCGTGGATATGCCACGCTGAACACTTCTGTTGTTTTCATATCAAGTAAACTTATAAAACTTCTTGTTGCGTTTATTGATTTCTATCTTAATAACAGTAGGGGCAGGCAAGTCTTCCTTCGAGAACTCCGTTTCGCATTGCTCTATAAGCACCTTCGAACCGGTGTACGAGAAGTATTCCTCACCTGGCTTAACAAGCACAGATTTGCCTCTGTCATCCGTATAAGAGAACTCCTTACCCTGCCATTCAAAACGTATGGCAAGACACTTCTTCGGAGTGCCGTCATCATTCTTCTCCTTGATGGAGTCTATCACGGCATAATCACGGAGTTCCATAAGGAAATCATCCTCCGACTGCTGCTGCTCCGGGTCAAACAGGAAGTTCTCGAATCTCCTCTGCTGACCGTGAGCAATCTCAAACGGGCATTGGCTTTTGCGCCTGTTAATCTTTGCGCCCAAACGTTCTTTCTTTTCCATATGATACTTTTTTAAGAAATTAATCGAATTTGCATGCATAACCGTTCCGAGTTGCGACGATATGGCTACCCTTATCTGGTCATAGGTAAGACCCATCTTAAGGCCCTTCCTGATTTTCCGCTTGATGTCAAGCACTACATCACGGTTCGCCCGGACATGCCCGTCAGCAAAGATGCGGTACCCTACAATCGTAAATCCTCCCTTTGTAGCCCCGACCTGCCACTTTGGGTTCATCGTGAATTTCAGCTCACGTCCCCAGTATAATGCTATCCAATCAACTACAAGATGCAGGAAAGTCTTATCCTCATGAAGGACAAGGACATTGTCCATGAACCTATAAAAGAATCGGAGTCCCTCCTTCACATACTGGCAGAAAAGTGCTTCCAAATAGGCTTCACCCTTCGAGATTTCAGCAAAGTCGGATTCAGTCTTTGCCGACGCCTTTTTGTCCGTGATGTACATTGCCGCCAATTTATGAATCAAGTCCGGATTCGATTGCAACCCGAACAATCTTCTGACATCATGGTCAAACATACCAAGCGATATATTGGCATAAATCGTCGATATCTTCAGACCGATTGCTATGCCAGCAGGATGTTCAGGATCATCATTGCCCATAGGCGTCCCTATGCTGCTGTCAATGACTGCGTCAAGGGAATTAAGAAGGACAGGATCCTTTATCTTCCTCCTCAGATAGGCTTTGGGAATGTCATGCAGAATATGTGGATACATCTTTGACACATCGAGATTGGCGAAGGCTTTCAGTTCAGGGTGGGTCTTCAGGTCGTGGCTTATAAGCTTCACCATCATATGCTGTCCTCTGCCAGGGATACAGGCAAAGCAGTGTTCGTCAAGGCTTCTGTTTACAATATCCTCTGTACGCGTCAATACGCCCCAATGATAGACGTGATGCCAATATTGAAGCATCGACAGGAACCTCTCCTTCCGACCTTTCTTCTCAAGTATTGTCTTATAGGTGTAATCCTCCGATGAGGGATGGTATGATGAAGTGAGAAAAAGATGAAGAAGGCGATCAACATTTGACTCAAGGTCTTCGTCAAATGCTTTCACCTCCTTCCGTCTTCTTTTCCGTCGTGAAGCCAATCGATGGGCCATACGAAAGTTCTCTTTCGTGCCTATGACTTCCGACAAGTGTCCGTGTCTTCGCACAAGTGTCTAAGTGTTATAAGTGTCTCGTGTCTGCTTTCTCTCACAAGCGCCGTCGAATTCTTACGAACCTACCGGAACCAGTTTTGATATGATGTCTTTCGGCAAGGGCCGGGGTTCATCCTCAAATAGAAGACGGGTGCAAACACAACCAGCCTCCCAAGTAGTGGGGCGACGACAGGTACGCATCGGAAGCCGAGGGCGCAGAGCGACCGCTGAAGTACGCCAAGCCACCAAAGCCACCATAGTTAGCATAGCCGGAACCGAGCGGAGACCGGAAACCAGAAACGGCTTTATTGAAATAACATCCATCACTCCTATATGTCGCCGATGTGGCACCATCCTCTGATGGCATCCCCGCAAGTCCCTGAAAATTGATGCGCTTGACATAGTTCCATGTTTCAGGGGTGGACGGGAGGATCGTCCCGACCTTTATCATGTTGGCCGTCTCTGAATACTTCCATTCTGTCAACGAAGACTTCGCCACATAGAATGAATATGAACCGTCAGCATTGATGACCGCGACAATCCTGTTTTTGCCACACCAAAGATGACCGTATGGGTTCTTCAGCCCGAAGAAACAAGGAATCGGGGCATTATAGACCACGGTTCCGTCAGACTTCTTCACCGCATAGGAAGCGACACCAAGAGCGTCCGCGAGTTCGACTCCGGCAGAATACGGAACCACCGGGTGATAACCATTGTAAGCTTCCCAACCAGGCATCGAGGCCACGCCATAACCAAGACCGCCCTGATACAATCCATTGGCATCCTTTGATGCGCTGAATGAGGTTTGGATGTTTCTGGTACCGAGGATGATGTCAGCAAGTATCATGATGACAGTGTCTATCCAATACCAACCAGCACCCCAGCCCTCGCCGCGTTTGCGACCAAGTTCCTCAAATGTGGCGGTTCCCTTTTCAGTTGCCGCGTACCCAAGCATTGACAGGTTCTCGGCTGACGCATTTCCGGATGTGATGGCAGAACCACCACCGCCACGATACTGTTCAGCGGAACTTATCAGCGAACACAAGATATTGTTTGTCCTGTCAATGATGCCCGAATGTCCGGCAGCGATTGAGAAAACCGGCACATGATAACATTCACGGCCTGGAATCGGTTTCAGGGAAGCGGCCTCATAAAGGTAACTGCCTTCCATCCATGCAGCCACATAGAACGGTGTCCGCACGCCCCACTGGTATTGCCCCATTGTGCCATCAAGCTTGGCCGCCTCACCGGTGGCAAACTTATAGTGGTTGTTCGGGTCAAGTTTCTTCCTTGAATGGTCATTTCCCACAAGATAACAGCCAAGGCCAAGAAGGGACGGAAGCCGTTTCACATAGTTCAAATCACCACAACGTTCTCCAACAGGAGAAGACTGGTCAAGATTGAACCTGACTGCGGCATATCCGTCATCTCCAAGAAATGATGCAGGGAAAAAGCCATATTCGTTTCCGGACAACGATTTCCCGAAAAGCAGATCACCCGCATCGACCTGGGCGAATTGCTTGAATGATGATAATTCTTTCTTTTTCATATGCGTTGTTATTTAGTATTTTTCAGTCCTTGATGTCACCATTGTAAGTGAAATCATTCATGTTGATTATCTGGAACTCGAAAGAGCCATTATTCCAGGAATCGTCGTCCGAGATGTCCACAATGAAATAACTTGCGGTCTTCGCGGTCAACGTAGCCTTGACTGGGGAACTGTTGCTGCTAGAATCCATAATATATCCGACACCGGTCAACATCACCAGATAGTCATTCGGTTGCAGGTTCCACTTTGTCGGGATCCACACAGTGTACCTTCCGTTGGCGGTCCTTTGGCATTGCAGGGTTCTCCCGTCAAATGTCTTGTAGCTCATCGAGCACGTCCCGTTTGAGGTCCTTCCCGTGACAGTCCCATGCGCAAGGACATTCAATGAACGGCCATAGGACTTTGTAGTTTCGATATTCCCACGGTTGGTGATAAGCCACCCATAAAAGGTCGCGCCTTCCCCTATACCGAGAAGTTCTACGTACTCACGGGATGACAGTACCAGCTCGCCATATTTTGCTCCGTCCTGGAAGAAGTATTTTCCATTTGGGGCAGTAATGGACACCGCACCGGATGACAGCACCCCGTCGTACCGATGAGTCATCACTGTTATACGGCGTCCGTTCTGAGAAGAATCCCATGGGAACCCTCCTGCCGCAATGATCAAGGACCCACCTCCCTCCATTTGAAGGTTATCATGCAGTTGAGCCTCTGATTTTTCATCTGTGCCATCCCATTCCCACTCTCCGCTATAATGTGCGAAAGGCTGGCGGAGCGTGCCGTAGACGATTACATCTTTCAGCGTGCTGTCCTCTATGGCAGCCCCTTTAGTAGTGAAAAGTCCATCCTTGCTGACAATGGTCTCACCCCCGGCCGCGCGGATGCTGCCGTCCGCCATCAGTTGTATCTTCCCGGATGTGTGCTTGATAACACCCTCATCCATAATCCAACCCTCCTTGCCTGTACCAAGCAGAAGGACTTTCGTGGAGAAATTCGCGAATGACGGCACAAGGCGCCAGTATCCGGTGTTGTTTTCAACCGAATCATACGGAGTCTCATTCGAACTGGATGTATGGTGTTTGGTACACTGATACACCTGCCCATTGTAATAGGCGAAATCAGCATACGCCTCCCCATCCGCACCGCTATAGAACTCTATGCCGACGGCCCAAACAATCTGGCGCGTCCGCGCCCCACGCTCACCTTTGTCTCCCTTCTCCGGTGGCTGCTTGTAAGCTATTCGTGTTATATGCTTTAACATCTTTCTGATACACATTATTCCGCTGAAATAATAAGAGTCATGTCACCGCCAGCCTTGACCGCATGGTCAATGGTGACTGTAAATGAATCTCCTCCGTCCTGCGATGCGATAGAGTCGCCTGCGGCATCCGTAACAAGGTAATTGAACGTGAAGCCCTTCACCTCTGTCTCCGTCGTCCTCTTGTACACTTTCGGTCTATATATGATGGACGTCTGGGCCGAGCTTAGTTCTTCCGGGACCTGAACCCCAGCCGCATTGGTGGGATTTGGATAGATGATCAGGATGTCAGTCTCATCGCTCACTTCCATCACTGCGCTTGAGGACTTGCCGTTATAACTCATCTCACATTTGTACAATTCGCTTGAATTGATATCTGATGCCGTGATGGTAATGCTTGATGAACTCTTATTTATCGACTCCCAGCCATCAACGCCATTCACGACTTTCATCTTGTACCATTTGTAGGTCACTCCATCTGTCTTCTCGACACCGCCGATCATCAGATGAGCCGTCGCCTTCAACTGTGATGTGGTGTCATCAACGACACCGCCGTTGTTGATCGTGATATAGCCCATGCACGACTCTCCGTCAGTCTGCTCGATGTTCACCTCGATGGACGCGGACACGACTGACTGGAATCCCGTATTGACGGTCCCCTTGAATTCAATGGTGTCCGAGTCAATGTTGCCGCTCGATGCGATCTCCTTCAGTATCGTAAGTGTCGGCAGCGTAAATCCGTCAACCTTCTTCACTTCGCTCTTGAAGGTACCTGCAGGAATGCTTCCCATCGCCTTGCTAAGCCCAGAAGCATCAAAGACGATGGCAGTTCCGTTGAACTTCCATTCGACACCGGTAGCTGCAGGCTCTATGCGCATTGCTTTCAGCGAGCTTCTTACTACCGGATATATACACGGCTTGTTGGCCGCGAAACTTGGCGTGATTATGTTGTTTCCGTTGGAAATGAACTGCTTCAACGGAAACGTGCTTCTCAACGTACATGTCAGTGAATCACCCTGCCTGACATATTTGATTGTCGTCTGTCCTTTTACTGTACTCATTTCATCTTCTTTTATCTGTTCAACTCTTCCTTTGCTTCAGCCGCTGTAAGGACCTTGCCTCCAAGCGACTTGACTTTTTTCTCAAACGGAGCGGAACTCCCATAAGTCTGAAGGTCGCTCTCATTGATGATGACATATTCACCATCCGGAGTCCTCTGCCTGAATTCGGCGATTCCGGCATCCTCGGCCTTGCGGACCGGAATCTTCGCATATACATATCTCATATCTTAAAGTGTTATTACCTCATTGTTGTGACATATCATGGTATCCCCATCTATAAACGCCCCTAAAGGGTCAAGTTCATCCACTTCAAGGGCCACATCCGAGGCATTGGCGAATTCCTCTGCCGGAATCATGATGCTATCGCCATAGCCGAGGGCAGTCCATTCGGCTCCATATACCGCCCTTTTTATGGACCACTTGATGCTGAAGAATCTTGAAGGATTTTCCACGACAGTCCTTCCGACCGTGATCACGCATTCATTCTTCACCATCTCCGCATTCGGGGAGACCTCCACCCCGCCATGCACAAAATGCTCGAAATCATATTCTGGATATCTCCTCACCACTGTTGTCTCATCTTTAAGGCAATTATCCGTCGGAGATGACGGCAGAGCCTCGCCTGACAACGCATATTCCACCTTGCAGGATATTTTCACCTGTCCATTGACATAACGGGGATCGATTGTCAATGTGTCTGCATTCTGGCCTGCCTCATAGAACAAGTCCTCATCAGGGTCAATGATCGTCTCCTTTCCGTCAACGGTCTTATACCACCAGTATGCGACCTTGCACTGTCCTGAATCCGGGGTCTTTCCGCCAAGCAGGAATGTCGCCTTAATCGTGCGGACACCTGCATCTGTAATTGGGTTGAATACAAAACTTGCCGGTTTATCGAGAGACAGCGATGCGGCTTCCGCCAGCGAGACGGTTGATAGAGTAGAGGTCGCCTGAATGCGCAAGATCTTGCCGCTCCTCGTATCCGGATACGATGCCGTGAACACGAGTACCTTCGGCTCCAGATAAGGAATGTTCTTCGTGACGGTCAAAGTGCCGTCCTGCGCCACCGAATAGCCGTCCGTCTGGTTCGTGATCAGATAGCGGGACAATTCCCCTGTCAAGTAGGATGAATCCGTAATTTGTCCTACCATGTCCTGAGGTATCTCATACCAGAGGATTCCTGTCAGAGCCACTTTCCCGTTCGCCATTATGCCGTTCGGATCATTGACATATACCTCCGGTCGAATCACGAGCGGTGTGAGGCTCCTGTCCGGTATGTATTCACCCGTCTCGGCGCAATGCGTCTGTGTGAGACTTCCACCACGGACAATCATTGTGGTGGATATGTTCAGAGGATCATAGACGATCCCGATTCTTTTTGTCTTTTTCATATACTGTTCAAATGCCTTTCAAATGTCAAAAAACAACCTCCGCTTCCACGCTTTCAGCGCCGTCACGGACATACGCCCTGCAGATGAACCGCCCGGAGGAAACCGGAAGGTCTTCCTGCGTCAGGTCCACACTCCTGCCGCATCCGGAGTGATCTGCATTCCACACCCCATCTGCAGCAGTATCACCCGTATCCCTGGACCAGGTCCAGTCCGAATCAAGAATCTCATCCGTTATGTCATTCACGCCACGACGGACAATTGCCATCAGTGTCGTATCAAGACAGCCGTACAGGAAAGTCTCTCCTGCCGTGCTGTCGATTATCAGTTCCAGTGTCGTGTCGCCGGCTACGAGCAACCAGTCGGACGAATCGTAACGCGGCTCCTGGAGCGTACCTTCAACGATGCATCGATACTTGCACGACTTGTGATAGACTTCATCCTGGAACTCATCATTGCAGAGATATGGTGTGTCCGGTGTTCCATGCCAAAGGCCTCTGTCCCGGATTGTCTTCACAACCGCCCCTGTCCCGTCCAGCTGCATGAAGTTCCTGGCCAGAACCGTATCCAGATATATCGACGGACGTTTGCCCAACGGCAGAGACTTCGGTATCAGGGAATCAGGGATAGAGCCAATAATCAGCTTGAAGTGTGACGGCAGGATGATGTACTGGTCAACACCATCAAGCAATGCGATCCGCTGCTCCGGGGACGAGAAATACTGGCTTCTCTGTCTTTCAGCCTGTGTAAAATTGCCATACCTTGCAATATTCATATATGGAACCGGGGCTGCGTTTTTTCCTCCTGGGACCGCATCATCAGCACCGAGCACAATTCTCACTGTCTTCGCCGCCTGATCCACAGATGTGACCCTGAAATATGATGTCACGAACCCTCCGCTGCTGTTATAGTGGCCCTTGCAGATGTCATCGACATCCAGCTCTATGACATCACCATCCTCCACCTGCATCGTAAGGATATAGGCACTTTCGCTTCCCTCATCAGCGGTGACCTTGGCAATTGTTCCACCCTCGGTGTTCCACATCTCCCCACCAGTCACGCGGACCTTGTTGTATATGAGTTGCGGGACCTTGAGAAATGACCTCAATGTCAGGGATGACATCTCAGCCGATCCGTCAGAGTCAATCTTCCAACCAGAGCCAGTCTCTATGCCCTGCACGAAGTCCGGGGAGCCGATAATCCCTGCAATGACACGGGCGAACTCGACGATGTCCTTCTTCCTGACCGGCTGGTCAATATAGTCCCCGAACATCCTGCCGGACCACTTCTCAGAATCCTTTGAGTGGTCGGACTCCAAGGAATGACCAGATTCATCGGAGTACCCGGCTTTTGCCTTTTCCGTGACGGTGCTTACACTACCGTCCTCCTCGTTTTCCTTCGGATGAGTAAGGCTGATATATCCGTCATTGTCAGTGGTTATCTGATCAAGATACGGAAGGTTCTTATGAGTATGGCCGTCTCCGGAGACAACGGAATTCGCACCGCCATTCTGGATGACGGACACTGCGGTTCCTGAAGTGGTGCCACCGAGTTCCCTCAGTCTCCTGCTTCGCGGTCTTGCCGCCCTGTTGGTTGTTTTCTGTATATATTCCTTTGCCATGGTCATCCCTCCTTTCCCTCATATTCGTCAGGGCGCATCTCGATGAAAGTGGCATCGGACACATCCTCCTTGACGTTGATTTCCTCGCCGCTCATGATGAACTTGACATCCTGTCCCTGAGCCGCATCGACATAGGAAGACAGCCCCTTCGGGTCAATGGAGACCTCCCCGGACAATGTCGTCCTCCTGTCGGCATATTGGCTGTACAGAGTCCCGATTAGCAGATGTTCTGGATGGTCAGTCCTCCCGGCACGCATAAGCTTCTGTATCTGTTCGCCTGTCTCCGATGACATATAGATGCCTCTGGCGGTGGGGCACACGACATCGGCGGTGCCGCATATCGTGTCAAGCTCAAGATCCTCTTTCGCATCGGCATTCAAAACACCGGAGTACTCCACATCATCCATCGTATCCTCGTCCAACGTCAAAGTCCTCTTCACCACAGACACTTTCGGAAGTTTGTACAGCTGCCAGCGTATCTTGTCATAGCCGCCTTTGTCCCTGAAATATCCGTCAGCTTCCACAGAGAATCTGTCCACGTCATCAAACGCCCACACACCGTTGTATATCCGGACTTCCAGATAGCCGCCCTTCGGAGGGTATGGTATAAACTGCCCATCCGGCAGTTTCTTGAACGAGTCGAACATCCAGAAGTCCTTGGTGTCGCCTGTATATTTGTCTGCATAGCGGTACTTGCGGTTCTTTACTTTCTTGCTTCCGTCCGTCCACGGCTTCCCGACACTTTGGCGGTTGCACTGCCATCCCATAACTCCCGTTCCCTGCAGGACATCATCAGGATCATAGTACGCAAGCCACGCCTCGCCCCATTCAGCCTCGCCTGACTTCCAGCCCCATTTCGACAGGTATTTATCCTCTGCGGTGGACACGAAGCCGTTTCCAGGCTGTCCGTTCTTGGTAAGCCACTCATTCGAGTAATGGCACAGAGCCGTACCCGCCTCATCATATACGACAATCGCGACCGGGACAAAAGCAAACGCTGCATTGTTCTTCACGAAATCATGATTGCCTGATTCATTGCCGTCGCCTGAATCCGAGAACGGGTTATAGCGGGGGTCGAACAACAGTTCCTGCTGGATACGCAAATAATTGTTCGCAGCATCAGCGGAACCCATTTCCGGAAGATAGACACGCGCCATCTTCATTGCAAGGGTTTTCGGATGTGAGGACGGATGCAGCCCCTTTCTTGTCGGGGAGCCGGAAGCCAATGAGCCGTGTCCACCAGTATAGAACCCTCCGACAACGCCCTCGGTCTCATTGCCTCCGAGCATGGGCTGAATCTTGAAGAACGAGTTGCCGCTTCCGATTTCAGCCACACCCTTGCATTTATCCCTATTCCAAGATTGGAAAAGGGTGTAATCTATCAGGGCATAGTCCCAGTCGTAACCGTGCCTGTGACTTTCGTCATAGTCGATGTAATATGAATAACAGGTCGGGACGGACATCCCTGTAGGTACAATCCCATTGTTGTATTTGACGCCGGAACTGTCTGATGTGAGATTTGTCCATTCTGGACCGAATACATCTTCATAGTCAAGTTCCCCATCAATTACATCCGCAGTCGAATATGGGGAGAACGTTATTTTTATGTTGTTGTACACCGAATCGGTGCCAAGCGATGAGTCCTCACCCTGCCAGTCTATCTCCGAAGATGGGTTCTTACTCGTATACAGGCCATTGATGTCATACACATACACTTTCCCGGCACGTTGTATCATACGCAATCCAAGAGGTTGGAATATTCCCTCGATGACGTCCTTGAACGATGACGCCTCCCCGTCCTCGTCATAGAAGTTCTCCGACGCAATCATCAAAGAGGACAATGCAAGCTGCGTCCCGTCCGCAAACTGCGTGGAGATCAGGGATTCATCGATTGAGGTATAATTCAGCCTCGACTTGTCAAGCGCGTTATCAAGCAGTTCTTTCAATGTCTTGCGACCGGAACCGTCATAAGGCATCCTGTCAAGGATACCGAAATCGGAGAAAGTAAGGCTGACCTCATAGTCGGATGTGCTGTCATACGGTTCCTCATAGAATTCAGGGTCAAGGCATCCGCTCCAGAACAAAACGTTGTTTCTATAGACATCAAGACGGATCTGCCCTACCTTTATCGAATAGAGGTCAAGGTAAGTCCTGTCCCCGGGTGAAACGATGGTCAATGTCGCGGTGCTTCCGCATATGACATTCTCCTTGGCCGTCTCATTGTACTCTATCATCAGGGGTTCGTCATCCGGGAATTTCAGGTTCCTGACGGGAAATGCCACGTCGGACTCCTGGAGGATTCTGCACCTCCAGACAACGCCCTTCCTTGAATAGAAGGCTCCCGTATATCTTACCATCATTCCCATGCTATGATCTTCTTCTCCTGTTGTTCTCTCTTCTTTCTATGCCGACCAGATTCCGGCCTTTGATTTTGAACTCCACTTTTTTCTTGCCGCCGTCTTCAAACCCGATAATGGATTTGAGTCGGTCAAGAGGGGCGACCACCTCCGGGTTATGACTCGCCCCGGAATACTCACCGAACATACCTATGGTAGGTCCATAGGCAAGGCCGCCGTCAGCATATTTCGGGATAGAGGCCACAGCCGCCCCGACCGCTGCCATACTGGCCGCCAACGATATGAGGTTGTATGGGAACGGCACACTCTGCGACTGGGCCGCTGCTCCTGCAAATGCCTGCGCTATATTTCCACCGATGACAGACGCAATCGCCGGAAGTGCGGCGGCCACGGCTGAGAGGACATTCGATCCCCATGAGAGCCAACCTGCGGCGTTCTCGCCGACCACCCCTGACAGGCTATTCGCTATCGATGACATATTCTCAAGCATGCCCGTGGTCTTTTCCCCCTGCGTCTGTGTCGCGTCAAGGCTTGTTGCATACTGAGACCATTGGTTGATTGCCTTCTTTATCGATGCCCGTTCTTCCTTTGTCTGGGCTACAGCAGCCATCTTCTGGAGTTCCTCGATTTTCGATTTGGCTACCTCGGCACCGGTTATTCTGGCACGAAGGCTGATTTCAAGATCACCGCCTACGCCAAGCCCGTTCTGAACCATCTTAGAAAGGTCTTCCATCCCTACAAGCTGGACTGATTCCTCTATGGCATCCTTCTTGGCTTTCCATTGAACTATCTGCCTTTGAATCTCACCGCGTTCCGCCTCCCCGGCTTTCTGAAGTCTTGTCTGAAGGGCAGAAAGAACCTTGTCGATATCCTCCAGACTCTTAGGGTCAGCAGGAACATCAAGGGCTTCAAGAGAAGATTCGATAGCCTCTTTCTTGCGCCTGTAATCATTTATCGTCCTCTGGATGTTCGCCCTTTCCTCATCATTCGCATACTGCAGGACCGACTCGCAGGCAGATATCGCCTGTTCATAGTCCGCAAGACTGTTCATCACGGCAGGGGTGGAGGCAAGCGCCACACGGGCTTTCAGTTCGTCCTTCTCACGCTCGTACGCGTTTATCGTGGCCTGAATCCCTGCCTGTTCTGATTGAGAGGCTCTGCCCAACTGGTCTTCAAGCACTGATATGACCGTTGAATACTCCTCGAATGTCTTTGGAGATGTCGGTGCAGAGATTGCTTTCAGACTGTCTTCAATAGCCTTTCTCTTCTTGGAATATCCGTTAATCGTCTTCTGTATCTCCGCACGCTCCTCATCACCGGCAATTTTCAGCAGTTTGCCATAGTATGTTATGGCTGTGTCCAGTTCCTGGATTGTCTTCGGGTCTGAAGGCACACTCAACGCCTCCATCTCAAGATTAACAGCATCGAGTTTCTTCTGCCATGCGTTTATATCCTTCTGAAGTTCGGCACGTTCAGATGCGCCGGCAGTCTTCATCAGAGCCGTAAGAGCCTGTATCTTTTTCTCGATGGCATCTATGCTGCCTGCCTTGCCGGTCGTGACACCAGATGTGGCCGGTGATATTCCACGCCCCTTCAGAAGTTTGTCCGCCTCGTCGTTGTATTTGTTCACGATGGAGAAATAACGGTCACCCTCTGACATCTCCTTTTTGGCCGCGTCACTGTATACTTTAGCCCTGGCCTCGCCATAGGTGGCCACATTGCTTTTATAGGCGTCCCCTACTATTTGCTTTCTCTGCCCGCTTACCTGACCGCGACCGAGGACACCGTTCGCTGAGGCCATTTTGCCTTGGTACACACCCTCCGCATAATTACGGGCGCTCTTCCGGTCGTCATCCGTGACCTTTTTCGCGTTCTCCGCCTGAAGCATCTTCTCTATTGCCGACTGGTACTTCTTCGACGCAAGTTCCATTGCGGCGGCTGCCATGGCTCTTCGTTTAAGGGACTCCACAAATGTCGATTCATTATTGACCAGAACATTCTCGGCATCCTTTACCGAATTGATCCTTACGCCAAGATTTCTGAATTCATTGGCGTTGTCCTTCACGAATTTCTGACGCCTGGCGATGTCACCGGAGAGTTCCTTCCACGCCTTCTGCAATTTTCGGTAGGACACAAGCTGTGATGCTATGCTACCAGCCACGGATGATTGGATGGACTTCTGCGCATCCTCTTCTTCTTTCTTGGCCTGCTTCTGGGCTTCGGATTTCTCCTGGTACTTGGACACCAGCTTGCTGATCGCCGTTATCACCCCTGTTACTATCAGAGACGCGCCAAGCGTCATTGACGCAAGCAGCGCCTTCGAGGCGGTGGCAGAGAGGCGGAAAGCTACCGTCAGGCGGTTCTGTGCCGCCGTCCACAATTCAGTCACCTTTCTGCAGGTCACAATTCTGAATGAGCTTGTGGCATGCAGGGTGTTGGACATCTGCTGCACGCCCATCATCACCGCCATCACAGACTGCATCTTCGTCTGAACCGCCATCAGTCTCTCGTTGTCCTTGACGAACATTGACACTATGCCGGAACCTGCTGAATATGCTCCCATCAATCCTTGCACGCCATTGATGACACCACCTATCTGCGTGGCACCTGTTGAGAGAGCGGTCTGTTCGGTGCGGAGTTCCCTGTACGCCGTTCCGAGACGCTCCATCTCCTGACGGCGTTCCTCGTATTCGGCGGTATTCTGCTTTCCTTCAAGGCGAAGCCTGGCCATCTCCTCACGGATGGCCATAATCTGGGTTCTTATGCCAGTATTGGACTGCTTGTAACCGGCAACCGCATCACGCATGCCGGCAAGCGCCCCCTTTTCCTGGTTGAGTTCATTGAGCAATGCGGATGTCTGGGACGTGGGAGCCTTGGCCGCTTTCAGCTGCTGATATTTCGAGGTGAGGTCAGCGACCACCTTCTTCTGGCTCTCTATCAGCTGGATATAGTCAGAGACATCCTCTACCCCCTCCGCAAGCGACTGCTTTACTTGGTTGTATGTCTGGGTATAGGTTGAAGACAAAGACTCGGCAGCTTTCTTCTGAGCCTCAATCTCGGCATTTACCGACTTGATCTTGTTGATCTGGAAGCCAATCTGCCGGAGCTGACCATCGATGTCGAATGCCTTTCTGTCATCTCCGGACAGGTACGCCTCTGTCTTGGCCTGTTTCAGCCGGTCATATTCGGCACGAAGTTCAGACAGGTTGGATGATTGCGAGGACAGCCTTTCAATAGATGCCGCGGCGTCATTAGCCACGGCCCTTATGCCTGCCGCGACACCGCCGGCACCATTCGCGACGGAATCAAGGACAGCCTTGTTCCTGGACGCCATCGATGAGGCGATGTTCGCCTGGGCCTGCAATTCCGAATTAACCCTCTGGATAGCCGCCGAAGCCGCCTTCTGCCCGGAGGCCACTGCGGAGACGATCTTCGACGCGACCCCGGATGCGGAATCACGACCAGTGAAATCAATCTCGTATGTGACCTTCTTATTCATCTTTCCAAAGCTCTATCAATTTCTCGAATTCCCTTTTGTCCGCTTCCAGCTCCTCCTTTGTCATCTTTGTCATTTCTGACTTCATGGTCCCATCCCAACCGAATTTCAGGACATCTTCAGGCTTCAGACCCTTCTTGGCATAAGGCTTCAAGGCATAGTAACAAATCCAACGGCAGCGCTCCCATCTCCCACGCTCATTATCCTCCTGCCTCGACTGCCATTCTTTATAGATGGCATTGAACTCGGTTGGAGTCAGTTCGGAGAACTCCTTTACGGATAGGCCCATCCTCCCGACAGCGACTCCGAGGACAATTTCTATTGGAGTGGGCTTTATGCGTTTTTTTCAGCGTCTCCATCCTTATTTTCATTTGCCCTTTCGGCAAGGGCTGCGGTGACGCGGATGAACTCCTCGCCGTCAAGCGCGTCCGCGAATTCCTGGAATGAAAGTTTGAACTCCTCACCGTTCCTGCGGCAATTGGACTTCACCACGTGATACATATACTTGACGGAATCCTCGGTGTCCACAGGCGCGTCAAGGCCGGTCTCCTCCTTGAACGAGAGCATGGCTCCCATTGTCTCACGATATGGATATCTCTTCCCGTTCACCTCGATTTCGAGATTCCCGTTGCTCGTATTCTTTGGTTTGCTCATTATGACTTATGTTTGATTGGATTAAAAGCCGTCCGGGGGGAATGTCCCCGGATGACAGAATTTATGATGACTATACGTTAGTGACAGTCTTTGTCCTGACTCTTCCTGTGTTCTCGAAAGACGCGGAATAAGTCGAGTCGTCATCGGCAGGATCATTCCTCTGGAGTGAGGTGATGACAAACAAGCCGACACGGTATTTCTTGGCTTCCTCTCCGGCATAGGCATATTTCAGCTTGACAGGCTCGCCGCTGTCCATCGCTTCAAGAAGCTCGTCATAGGTGGCTCCCTTCTCGTCCTTGCAGACGAGGCAGTCGGTAGAGATTGACACCGAACGTTTTGACACGGACTTCTCATCCCAGAGTCCGTCCGTCGAGGTATCCTCACCGGCTCCCGCCTTAAGGTCCTCGTCTGTCTGTTCAGTATCGTTGTAATCCGGCAGGACTTTCAAAGAACGGGACTTCGTCTCCGCCTGGTCCTGAATCTCGCAGGATGTGCAATGTCCAAGGGCTTTGGTCCCGAGGAACACAATCATCTTGCTTCCATGTACATATCCTTTTTCCATCGCTATAATATTTTTGTGAATAAACCTTTTATGATTGCCCCGAGGCTGAAACGCTTCCACAGCCATTGGGCGGCCACCCCTCCGGCAGTGCCTATAACAACTCCCGCGAGGAACCACTTGCCGCTTCTCCTCTGAGGGACTTTCGGTTGTGTTTCAAGTACTGACCTGTTGACGTTTGATTCCGATTCGAGCGTCATTTGAGAGAGCCTTGAATGTAGCTTGTCAATGACAGCTTTCAGTGAATCAATGGTGCTTTTCTGCCTAAATGTCTGTCTCTCATACTTTGTACATTGTCGGGCGACGCTGTCGCATCTTCCGGTCAACACAATGTTGTCACCTTGGCGCAAGGCTTCAACCGAAGCACGACCGTAGGCCGTCCCATACTTTGCGCCTTCTGGAAGGTCAAGGAGGCTCTGCATCGGTATCGTCTCCTGCACCTGACTCATCGGAATCTGCTCGATGAATGTCGCCCTCAATTCCGTCATCTCCTGCTGCAGGCTCTGGAACCTGTACTGAACGCTGTCCGTTACTGCCTTCGCGACCTGTTCCGTTTGGACCTGAAGAACCTCCTGAAGACTGGAGTCCTCCTGTCTGTACGTTGCCGCCTTTTTTTGCGTGCCGCACGCCACGGGCAGAAGCGCGCTGACCACGAGGAGGGCTGTAAGCCCCCTGATGTGATTTTTCATTCTCTTGTCTGTTTAATTGTTGAGTCAACTGGCTCACCTTTTCCGTAAGGTGGTCAATCTTCAATTCGAGTGTCTTTTGGTTCGCAAGCAACTTGGCGTTGTCCGCCTTAAGCTGAACATTTTCATCCAGGGCCTCCGTGTATTTCTTCGTCAGGAGGTCGATGGATTCCTGAAGCTTGGACAGGACATCGACTTTCCGCTCCTTTCTGGTGGCGAACCAGGTCACGACAGACCCGATCGCGCCACCAGGGAGCAAAAACATGAGCAAATCCTTCAGTATCTCGAAATCCATATCAAAGTCCAGTCAAATTATCGCTTGCCACGGCAGGGCATTACACTGTCCCGTCTCCTGTATCCTTGCCGCCCGCCGCGGTATTCTGGGTCTCGGCCTTCTTGAACACAGGCGTCTCTCTGCTGTCAAGGACAACGAACTCCTCGCCGAAAGCGATGTTGGTGTCAGCCTTCATGAGCATCTTGAAGAAGTAGAGCTCAGACATGTTGGAGACCTTGTCAATCTGGATGACTGATTCATCGTTCTGAAGGTTGACCGCCGCAAAAAGGTTCGACGTCATCGGGTCAGGAGAGCAGAGTGTCGCCACGATAAGGCCGTCAGGCCATGCAGCCAGGGTCTCGATCTTGATGTTCTTGTATGCATCGCGGTTGACCTTTGTCTCATCCGCATTCTTTCCCTCACGCGCAGTAAGCTCATCGTCATACGTGTCGAAGTCGTTCACGCTCATAAGGATTCTGAGGGCAGGGTTCTTGCGGATTGACACCGGAATGGCCTTGCGAACAGCCTTCAGACGGTCTGTCATCTTGGTCGCGTCACTTGTGACGATGACACAGTCACTGTCCTTGGCTGCCTGGGTAAGGATACCGTCAAAGAGCTTGTCATCACCCTCGCCATATTCACCATTGACATAGTGGTCGCCCAACTCGAACTGGACCTGCTTTGACAAGGCATCCAGAAGTGCGTTCTGGGCCTCCGGCGGTAGTTCGGAGAACACAAGGTTTCCCTTAGGCTGCCACGGACGCCAGATACTCTCTAAAGCGCGTGGATTGAAGGTTGTGAAAGCCATGAAGTCATGCGGCTCAAGGACTTTTTCGCTGTAATTGAAATTGCCTTTCGCGTCTTCAACTTTCGGATCCTCCTTTTGCTTCTGGAGCATCTTGCCTGTATGAAGACGAGGAATGGATACTTTCTTCTCGACACCAGGGATGACATGGATCAATCCCTTCCCGACAATCTCATTGCCGGTAGCCGCCACGGTAAGGATCCTCTCCAGAACCTCACCATTGTAGTTTGTGTTTTTTACCACGATTGCCATAACTTGATAATTTTAGTTCTTTCCGTTGTACTTGTTTCGGATTTCCTCCTGACGCTTCGCCCAGCTGCCGTTCTCGACAACAGTGCCGTCTTCAAGAATATCCTTTACCAGCCTCTTTTTCTTCTGCGACTGAAGAATTGCACGGGCGGACTCCGCCTCGGAGGAATGGAGCAGCTTCACATACTTCTCCCTCTGGGTCTCATCAATGCGTCCATCCTTGACGGCAGCATCAACTTCAGCATTGATGGCAGCGTCCTGTGCCGCTTTCTCCTTGCTTTCGAAATCGGCCACCTTTGCCTTCAAAGCATCGTTCTCCGCCTTGAGGGAATCATGGGCCTCGGCCTTCCTGGTGATCTCACTCAGTCTGGCCATGATGGCAGCCTCATCAGCGCAATCGCTGAACGGCTGCAACTTCTTGATCTTGTCAAACATTTTGCTTTTGGATTTATGTTGATTATTAAAGGTTCCCACATAGAGGTCCGTAAACTTGCCGCATCTTTGCTCCAATGGCAATCCGGCTATGTCCTCCGCATTTATCGCCATATCATCATACACCTCATCGGCAAAGCCGAGACGGACGGCGTCATCAGCCGAAAGCCAATGATCCTTGCCGTCCATATATGTCGAGCGGATTTCATCAATGGACATCTTTGTCCTCTTGGAATAGATGTCACAGATTATATTCTCTATTTCTATCAGCTGCTCTTGGTAGGTCTTGATCTCATCAGCGTTGCCCCATACTCCGCCTGTAGGCTTGTGGATGAGGATTCTCGCATACCTGCTCATCATGACTTTTCTTCCACAGGCAGCGATGATTGATGCCGTTGAAGCTGCCAGACAATCAATATAGATGGTGATTTCCGCCTTCGAGTCTTTCAAGGCGTTGAATATCGCGATGCCTGTGCCGACCTGCCCTCCGATGGAGTTGATACGAATGTCTATCCGCTGATAGGTCTTTTCTGCCGCTATGATCTGCGAGATGACATCCTCCGCACGGACATCGGCATAATCGCCGATCTCACCATACAAAAGGATGGTGCATCCCTCCGTGTCCGGATTCGCTATTATATCAAATACATTTTTCATTCTGTCGAGTGCTATTTCACGCAAAATTGGATGCTTATTTCGACCCTTGAAAATTTCGGATTTATCATACCGTCAGAAAGTTGCATCATACCATTTTTATCGTGCATCATAAAACTGGAATTTGCGCCACTTCCTTTATTAGGTCAATTTTGTGTGCGATAAACAACATGGATATGGCCAACAGCAAGTCAGACAACACTCGCCAATGGGCGAAGTCAATGTACATATACGAGAACAGGACACAGCAGGAGATTGCGGATGCGGCCGGTGTGTCCCGTCAGACAATCATACGGTGGGCAAAAGCGGACAAATGGGATGAGCTGAAAGTCTCGATGACAATGACACGTGAGGAACAGATAAAGAGTCTCCAACGCCAGCTTTCAGAAATCAACAAGACAATCAGCGAAAGGAAGGCTGAGGACGGACCACGCTATGCCAACGCCAAGGAGGCGGACATCATCTGCAAGCTTACAGATGCCATCAACAAACTTGAAAACGACATCGGAATCCATGACTGCGTCAGTGTGGCCAACAGATTCATAACATGGCTCCGCCCAGTGGATGCGGAACTTACCAAGACATTCGCCGGGGTCTTTGACAAATTCATCAAATCACTTCTCTGACAATGAAACAGATTGACAAAGACGCACTCAAATTTTGGGAAGCTCTCAAGCGGTCGGTGTACGAGGAGACCCCGATCGATGAATCAATGTCCGAAGCGGAGATTGAGAGGCACCGCATGTATCTGGAAAGTCATCCTACTGAATGGATGAGGTTTTTCTTCCCGAACTACGCCAAAGCACCGTTCGCCAAATTCCACATACGGGCAATCAACAGGCTCATAAACAATCCTGAATGGTACGAGGTGCTTTCCTGGTCACGCGAACTCGCCAAGAGTACCGTCATAATGATGACGATAATGTATCTTGTACTTACAGGGAAACGAAAGATGATCCTGCTCAGTTCCGCCACGGAGGACGCAGCCAAGCGGCTTCTCGCACCATACCGAGCGAACTTCGAGTCCAACAGGCGAATCACACAATACTATGGCGAGCAGCGAACGCTCGGCGACTGGGAGGAAAAGTGCTTCAAGACAAAGGGCGGGGCGATGTTCCTCGGCATTGGTGCCGGCAACGCCCCACGAGGACTCCGCAACGAAAGCATACGTCCGGATGTCCTGTACCAGGATGACTTCGACACCGATGAGGTATGCCGTAACATAGACGTGCTTGACAAGAACTGGGACTGGTGGGAGAAGGCCGTATATCCCACACGTTCAATCTCCACACCCACACTCGTAATCTGGGCAGGAAACATCATAGCCGAGGACTGCTGCATCGTCCGCGCCGGCAAGAAAGCCAACAACTGGGACATCGTGAACATACGAGATGAGAACGGGAAAAGCACGTGGCCGGAGAAGAACACGGAGGAGATGATCGACACCGTCCTTTCCAAGATAAGCACCAAGGCCCAACAGGGAGAGTATTTCAACAACCCTCTGACAGAAGGCAAGATATTCCCAAACACAAAATGGGGAAAGGTTCCGGCGTTAAGCCGGTTCCCGTTCCTGGTCATATACGCCGACCCTACGACAAGCGAGGCCAAAGGAACAGCCAAGAACAAGAAAGGTTCCCAGAAGGCGATGTTCCTGCTTGGCAAACTTGACTCCACCCTTTATGTCATCAAAGGGTTCCTCGGCAAGATGACGACGGCGGAATTCATCAGCCATTACTTCACTCTGCACACCTTGGCGAGGATGAAGTCCGGAAAGGCCGTATATCTCTATCAGGAGAACAACTCCCTGCAGGATCCAGTGTTCCAACAGGTATTCAAGCCAGCTATCGCACAAGAACGCCGCAGGACAGGGATAAATCTTTCTGTAACGCCAGATGCAAGGAACAAAGGCGACAAGGCAACCAGAATCGAGGCGCATCTTGAGCCGATGAACCGTGAGGGACTTCTTGTACTCAACATCGCTGAGAAAGACGATCCGAATATGAAACTGCTCGATGATGAGTTCAAATACTTCACGATGGCCATGAACTTCCACGCCGACGGCATTGACTGCGTGGAGGGCGGCAACTGGATAATAGACCAGAAGACGGCGGAACTTCAGCCGTCATCATACATCTCATACAAGGCTCTTGCACACAGGAGCAAAAACAGACAATGACATGAACAACACCAACTTCATAACAAAAGAGGACTACCCGTCATCGATACGCACCGAGTTCATCGAGCGCGTCACCAGAGAGGATGAGAACATCCTTGAGATCGTGGAGAATCAGGCGATAGCCGAGATGAAAGGATACCTGTCGAACAGATATGACTGCGACAAGGCATTCAGCGCGACCGGTGATGAGCGCCACAATCTCCTGCTGATGTTCGCAAAGGACATAGCGATATATCACCTGTGTTCAATCAGGGAAGGTCTTATGACACAGACTCGCATTGACAGGTACGATAGGGCCGTGGAATGGCTTAAGGGGGTCAAGTCAGGTGACATCACCATCGAGGGGCTTGACAGGATTCCGGAAGACGACAACGCTGACTCGTCCGAGTTTCAGATGAGAAGCGACAGGAAAAGAATAAATCATTTCTGATATGGCAAAGAATAAGAAAAGACGAATAACCACCGGCGGACATGTCGGCAATGTCCAGGCACCTACCATCATCCTTCAGCAGACAAGACGTGGAGGGCTTGACGTAGGTGTCTATATGAGCGCGATACGCTCTGCGGAAGTCATTGACTACCCTCGCAAGGAAAAGCTTTGTGACCTGTATGAGGACGTGAAGCTTGACAGCCACCTGTTCTCCGTATTGAGGAAACAGAAGGCCGCAGTTCTCTCGACACCTATCCAATTCATGAGGGACGGCAAACTGGATGAGGCAATGCAGCAGCACATCAAGTCCCCATGGTTCCTCCAGTTTCTCGGAGACCTGTACGACCACGAATGGGAAGGAGTCGGAGGAACCCTCTTCCAGTTCTACCGGGACGAGCGTGGATGGATCAACTACACGCTCATTCCTCGCAAAAACTTCGATGCCATCAACAGGGTGATCCTTCACCATCAGGGCGACATATCCGGAGAGAGTTGGGATGACTTCGACGATCTTCTTTACATCGGCAAGCCACGGCAGATAGGCAACCTTGCCGTCGCCGCATTCTGGGTTATCCTTAAAAGGAACAATGTCGGGGATTGGGCGGATTTCGCGGAAATCTTCGGACGGCCGATCCGGGAAGGCACCTATAACGCATGGGACGAGGAAGCACGAAAGAAGCTTGTGAACGACCTTGCGGAAATGGGCGGGGCTGGAGTTCTTGTGCATCCAGACAACACGCAGCTCAATCTCATACAGGCTCAGAATGTCTCAGGAGGTGGCGACCTTTATGAAAAACTCGGAACCTATTGCAACAACGAGATAAGCAAGGCCGTCACCGGCAACACCCTCACCACCGAAGCCGGGGACAAAGGCACGCAAGCTCTCGGAACTGTCCAGAAGGAGGGTGAGGAGGATATCAACTTCTTCATCAAGCAGAGCATCCTGAATATTCTCAACTATGAGATGACAGACACCTTCGCACGCCTCGGCATCAACACCGAGGGCGGTGAGTTCTTCTTCGTCCCTCCGAAGAGCAAGAACAGTCAGGAGAAGGTCAATGTCCTCAAGACACTGAAGAATGACATGATGCTTCCTATCGATGACGACTATCTCTATGAGGAATTCGGAATACCGAAGCCAAAGGATTACGAAGCCATGAAGGAGGAACTGAAAAGCGCCCATTCGGTTCCGGTTTCACCATCAGCACAGGATGGCAAAAAGGATAACAATCCGGATGATGGCAAGGACGGCAATGGCCAGCCGGAGCCAAAGCAAGACCCGAAAAAATCCCCGGACGACAAAAGCAAAAAGAAAGGCAACGCATTCAACCGGATGGTCGGTTTTTTCGTCAAGGCCCTGCAGGGCAGCGGGGCGGATTTAGACTGGTAGTCGATGCCCTGTATCAAGACGCGATGGATGACCACAAGACATCCGTTCCGTTCACATTCGATTCCAGCATCATTGAGAATGCTCTGAAGAACATCCAAAGCCGTCAACTGGACACCAGGACACAGATTGACAAAGGACTCTTCTCCGAAGTCAACCGAATTCTGGCCAACGGCATTGACATCGCGTATGATGACAAGTCCGGGAACGGCAGCGGATTCAAGAAAGAGCTGCTGACAAACACTGAGGTCTTCGCTGCGTTCAAGGCACATCGGATGGGCCGTGACATGGCATCAAAGCTTCTGGATGAGAGCGGGAACATCAAACCATTCCGGCAGTTCAAACAGGACACCGAGGGGCTTGTAAACCACCATGTCAATGCGTGGCTCCGGACAGAATATGACACGGCCATAAAGCGTGCACACAGGGCATCGGAAATGAGACAGTTCATAGACGAGGCGGATGTATTCCCGAATATCGAATGGCTGCCAAGCACGGCTGTCAATCCTCGCGAATCGCATAAGCCGTTCTATCATCATATCTGGCCGGTTGGGGATCCATTCTGGAATGAGCATAAGCCAGGAGACGAATGGGGTTGTCAATGCGGATGGCAGTCCACCGATGAGCCGGTCACAGACAACACCGGGCTTGATGGTGACGGCATAGCCGACCCGTCCCCCGGACTCGGAGGCAATCCTGCGAAAACAGGGCAGGTATTCTCGGATGATCACCCGTATTTCCCGTCCGACTGTGAGCATTGTGGATTCTACAATGCAAGTATAAAGAACCGTCTTGCGTCCGTGTTCTATGACCGTAAGAAAGACTGCTACAACTGCCCGTATATCAAGGCATGCATAATACGTCTGACTTCTGACGGATTCAAGTTGGAGAAGCAATTTAGAAACGGAGGTCTGCTTTACACCCATCCGGACATTGACAAGAAGAAATCAGACTACAAGAAGCTGAAGACCTTGGGAACGGAATTCGCAAGAAAGGGGCACTCGGTCAAATTGACGCCATCTGTCCATTTCAAATCCCAAGAATATAAAGACATATACGGGGCATTAATAGGCACTCCTTATGAAAGGAAATGTCCTGACCTGTCAATTGACGGAATGTTATATGAGTTTGAAAGTTTTGTTCGACCTTGGCACAAAGAGAAAGTCAGGCACATGCTTTCCCATGGATTTAAGCAAGCTCCAAACTTAATAATAGACAATACCCGTGGATGTTCAGACAGATACCTCAGAAAAATGATAATGGCACGGTTGAACATCAACACACGAATTGATGAGGTATGGATATACGAGAAAGGGAAAATTCGATTATTCTATAAGGACGGCAAATTTCATAAAAACAACGGAGGGAACTAGTCCCTCCGCGATACGACGTGCCGTAGCACACGCTAACCATTTACTGGCTACTGCAAATATAGCGCTTATTATTTAGAATTCAAATGATTTTCAAAAGGTTTTCAAATGGCAGACAAACTTGAATCGGACATACAACGGATGAAGAAGGAGATTGAACAGCTCATATCGAGGAAACTCCCGGTCGTTGCCGGCAAGTATGCCAAGCAGCACTTCCAGGACAACTTCCGCCAAGGAGGATTCGTCAATGGTGGTCTGCATCCATGGCCACCGGCGAAACGCCTTTCATCAGGAGAATCCGGAGCGGATTCCCAATACAAGACACTGATGTCCTCACGGAACCACCTGTTCAGCTCGATAAACTACACTCCTGGAATAGCGAAAGTCACCATATTCAATGATGTGGTCTATGCCGCAATCCACAATGAGGGAGGAACAGTCCATCCCAAGATAACGCCCAAAATGAGGCGTTTCGCATGGGCGAAGTATTATGAGCTTAAAGGCAAACAAAAAGGCGCACAGAAGCCACAGAAAGGCCCAAAGAACGGGACATCGCAATCAGCTGGCAAACAGCCGGACTCCGGGGAGGCTGAAAAGTGGAAAAGACTGGCATTGACAAAGAAAGAGACATTGACCATCAACATCCCCCAGAGGCAGTTCATGGGGCAGAGCGCCGAACTTGATGCCAAGATATCCGCTTATGTCGAGAAAGAAGTTTTACGCATTATAAATTCATAAAATGGAATCACTTTATTTAAGAATCGCGGAAAGGCTCCGCGAGATCGTTCCGGAACTGGAACATATCGATGAGGATACTGGTCAACTATATCCTGTGCAATATGATGACAGGTATGACTATCCGATACTTTTCCCATGCTGCCTTATCGATGCGTCCACAACGGACTATAAGGTTGAGAAGTTTCCAGACATGCAGAGAGGAACCGTGACCGTCACAATCAAGGTGGCGTTTCAGTGCGACGAGGATTCGCATTACTCATCCATCGAGAACAACAATACCTTTGAACAAATGAGACATAGACTGGCCATAAACAAGAAGGTCGTCTGCGCCCTCCATGGCTATTGCTTCGGGGATGATGTCTCGGCGATGCAAAGGACACAGGCAAGGGCTTACCCTCTGGCAGGACGTGTCAAAGTCTATGAGTCCACTTTCAACGTGAATATAACCGAAGAACTATTCCTGGAATAGCGACAGCTGCTCAGCGGTCAGTTTAGGCGCTTTGATTTTGGTGTGGGTAGTCATCTCCGTCTCCGGATGCTCTTTTATGTACGAGCGAAGAATACACATGATTCTGTCCTCCGAAAGAAAGAACTCCTGCTGCGACAAGATTTTCATGGCATCATCGAACCGCAGCCGCTGCTTCTCGGTCCAATAATACCAGCGCTGGGCGATTTTCTCATTCCTCGCCTTGATGAGCTCCTTGTTTCGTCCTCTTGGCATACTGATAATTCAATATCCAAAGTTACGGATTTTCAAAGGCTTCACGCTTTCATCTTAACACGGTTTACATAAAATAATTGGGAGGCTCCCTTTGAGGAGCCTCCCAAAACTATGATCTTATTATCACTTCGTTTTTGAATCATTCTTAACGTCTTGAATAACGCTATCAACACTATCCTTTTTGAAAATCGAATTAAATAGCGTATAACCCAAATAACCCAATGACACAAAAAATAATATCCAAAATATTGTCTTCAAAACTATCGGGTCTAAACCGAATACCTCATGAAAATCAGAAGTAACTAATGTTATCGTAACCGTTGCAAAAAAGCCCAATGCTGCAAACCAATCATGAGATTTCTTCATCTTGGTCTCGTGTTCCATGAGAATAATACGCAATTTATCCTCTGTAATGGTTATCAGATTTACACCCGTATTTGAGATCGTGTTTTCAACAACGACCAAACCATTTTTCCTACTTAACGCCATCTTTCACCTCATTTGTCTGGTTTGTATAAAAACTTACGGTCACACGATGAAGTCGTTCCTCTGAATTCATACAGGGTTCAACCGCAACATCAATGTAAAGGGTCCGAGTTTTTTGATATGTGCCTATTTCCAATGGTTCATCCAATTGAGTAAAAGAATTTGGTTTTGTCTCAATTGTCATGGAGGCATGGTAATCATCAATAACGCCAAAATGAGTTCTACCCGTCCCCTCCTTATTTATGTACTTCAACAAAAATGTGAAATACATATTACCGCCTACCTCATCCACAAGGACGACTTCCCCTGATGTTTGTCCTTCCTTCAGAAAGATAGTTCTAGTTTTGATCAACTCTAACATCTGTTCGCTCATAATGTTGTGTTCTATTTTTGTACAAATTTACAATTTTTTGGTTTCGTCACACAAAATAAGATAAAAAACATTCAAATTATCGTTCAATCACCATTCAATCCATTTGAATAACATCTTTTACACAACAAAAGGCAGACCAGAATAAACAGTCTGCCTTTACAAGATATTAAATAATCAGTTATCCAGCCGCCTCAAAGTCTCCACACGCCGACTCGCAACATTCCGTCTGTGCCTCTCTTATAACGCACAAGCCATCATTATTACCACACCTGAAGAATGCACATTCATTGCACTCGTATTCAACATCTTCCATTATTATTTACTCTTCAAACTCTTCGCATACTTCCTCATAACATTCTACAGGTTCACCTGTTCTGCCGCAATAATCATGATCATCTTCATCTGGTCCATTGCAGTAAAACTTACAATCGCCACACTCTTTAATATATTGTCCCATATTACAATAATCTTTTTATATTAATTCTTCATTCATCTAATGCTCCTTCTCCAAAGCTCGCGTAAAGGCATCCACGAATCCACAGAAGAATCCCCATCCTTTGACTGCATTATATATAATCTCCTTCGGATTCTCACTCTTCTCCGGACCAAATTCCTCCCGCATCTCCTTGATCTTACTAAACAAGAAATCAAATTTATCTTCCATTGCTATTTTCACGTTTATAAAACTATGGGGCGGATGGTAAATCCTGCCCCACAACAATCATAATTACAAATCCGCGATATAAAACATCTTGTCAAGGACGGACTGAACCACGCTCCTCAGTTCCGGTCTCCGCTTGAAAAGCTCAGTAAAGCATTTCTCCATCCGGTGCGCGGACCCGTCCAGCGCGATGAAACCGCCATCGTCACCAACAACCAGGGTCGAGGTATGCACCTTCCTCTCCGGCCTCGTCTGCGCCTCGTTTATCTCCATCTCCCGGATGAGCGATCCGGCAAGGGTTGTGATGTTCTTCTCCGCCGTCTGCCTGAAAAGCTCATCCACATTAATCGGCTCCATAATTCAGTCCTCCCTTGTCATTGCCGCCAAAGAAAGCGGAATCGCGTGGACCTTACCATCCTGGTCCTTATAGGACACTGAAATGAAGTCACAGGTCTCCACAGGGGAATAGGCATTCCGGATGATGGCCACGCCCTCGGAGAAAAGAGGATCATTCCATTCCGCGGCATACTTTTCAAGCTGAAGCATGGAACTCGCCTTCAGGTTTCCCTTGCGGTCCTTGGAGAGCAGCTGCATCACAGCGGTGAACAGTTTCGACGAATCATCATCCTTGGCCAAGGTGGAAAGGAACTCCTTAACCTTTGAGATGCCGACCTCCACCGTGTCATCCCAACCGTCGTTCGTCCTCCTGCCAAGAGAGACCGTGATACCGTCAGCGGTGAAAGAGTTACTGTGGCGATCCACCTTGGCATTGAAGAGTTTCTCTTTGAGTTCAATGAGAGACTCGACGTCAGAGAACACCTCATCCTTTCTCTGTCTCATCAACGAACTCAACGCCACCATCTTATCCAGCGTCTTATGGCAGAACTCCGCCGTAAGTTCCTTATAAGAGTTGACATCATCCTCGCGTTTCTGTTTCTCGGCACGCTCTTCGGCCTCAAGCTGAGCCTTCAGTTCGGCTCTCTGCTGCGGTGTCATTTTACTGATATCCATATCGTTTCTAAATGTTACTTTTCCAACTTTCCCATAACGCCACGTTCCATCCTGCCCTGAACCCTTTCCTTGCATGCTTCAAGAAACATCTCAAGCCCCGTGATCATCTTCTCGTTCTGCGGTGACGGGAAACGGGCATTTAGTTTCTTGTGACGGTCAAGCAGTACAAGGGCCAACTGCTCCGACTGGATTCCTGGGATGACCGTTCCGTCATCAAGTTTCCGGATAAACTGAACCACCTGCTCATTCCCGGTGTATGATGTCACCCCGTCAGCGAATCCCAGACATTCACGCATAATGTAGCAGTGGGCACCTCCATATGTCTCATCATACACCACCCGAATCGTCTTCTCTTCTGAAGGATAAACACAACCGTCCAATGTGACTTTCTCCACAACCGGCATATCCCCGAAATAGTCGCGATACACCAACGCCTCCAGCTGCTCCTCGTAGACTCCCTTGACCATCTTCCCGTTGACCACTTTCAGAAGGACTTTTTCAAGGGCGTCAACCACCCTTCTCGTCCAGACTTTCAATCCCGGCTTGGTCCTTCCGAGGCGTTCAACCTCTTTGATCCTGCCATAAACTTCATTGATGCACCTGTCCCTTTCCAAGGCGACAAGCCTCACAACATCCTGTTTCGAATACATCTTTTCCATAAAAGCACAATTTTGAATTGATAAAACTTGGGAGGAGGTCGGGGACTCGAACCCCTGTGCATCCGCTGCTTGCAACGTGGATTTTTCGGATGCGAATATGTCCTGGCACCTCCCCATACGCATTTTAATTGACTTACATAAGAACACCTCCTTAACTTGGCAATTGATTCGGTTTTCTGGTGATATATATCGGAAAAGTCCGCATTACCGGTATAGTCTCCACCATTTGAGTTTTTGGCTTTCTCAAGATTGCCTCCAACTTCGGAATTAACGCTTCCAGTTCCTCAATCGTCAGCATCCCGAAAGGCTTTCCGGCTATCCTGCTGTTCTGGCAAAAAGCATTCACCTTATCGAAGTCTGTGGTATCCACACCTAACTGCTGAATCCGCTTTAAGACAGCCGAACGCATCTTCTTGCGCCTGAGCACATAATCATCACGACTCTCCGACTGATGCCTGCCGCTCTGAATGCAGTCACACATCTCATCATACTCAGAATCCTTCATATCCTTCAATGAGGTTGTCCGCCCCCGCGTGAACTGTGAAATCAAATCATCCTTGTACTGTTCGAGGTCAACACCCTTGGCCTTGCACAAGGCATAGAACCTTGAATAATTGCGTTTTTTCTTTCCCATACGATAAATCATTAAATAGGATCAGACCAATACTTCTTCGCCCCTTCATCCCAGATTGTCATCTCTCCTGTAGTTCCGACAAAACGTCCCTTGCTGAATGCCTTATACCCTTCAACCCATATCTTGCAGGAGGCATCATACATTGCGCTTATCGCCGCACGGCCTTCCGGCTGGCGTCCTCTGGTGCGGCTGACGAATATCAGCATCTTGTTCTTATGCTTTTCGCAAAACGCTCTGAAATCCTTATACGTCAGTCCCATGAACTGGAATGAGTCGAGGACGACAAACTTCGGAGAACGCTGCTGCGAAATTTTTTCATCCAACTCTTGTAGCGACATATTCGCCAGCTGAAATCTGCTCCCAAGTTCACCCATGCCATATCGGCGAAGTGTGTTCTGCATCGTCAAGCTCACACCTTCCTCCCGTGAGTTGTAGAGGACTTTGCCGAATGCTGACAACTCCTTGCACAATGACACCACAGCCGAGGTCTTGCCGTTGCCGGAATTCCCCCAGATGAACCAGATGCCGGTAGTCTCAATCTCCCCGACACACTCATCCCATCCGCCACCGAGACGGATCGTGTCGAACTTGATTGTGAGTACCTGTTTTGCTGATAGTGTGCGTGCCATTTGAATGCCGTTTGAAAGGGTTTTTAAAGATTTTAGAGTCTTGATGCAGCCGCTATCCTAAGCTGCTTGTGGATTGATTTCTTGACGCGTCTGAGGTCAAATTCCATCTGACTGTTCCGAAGCTCTACGGATTCACGGATCACCGATGCGATAGCCTTGTCATCGGAAAGGCCATTGTTCCTGCAGATGGCATTGACCTCATATTCGGTAACCCCGGAGAGAGGGACAAACTTCCTTCCGATTCGTGAATACAACTCCTCGTATCCCTTTTTGTCGAGCTTGAGTCCTTTTGTCATCCTCTTCTGGATGAACGGGGTCGAAAGGAACACGATGCCGCATTTGTCTTCAAGGGCATTATACAGGCTGATGAAATAGTACATCACGGAATCCGTAAGTTTGTCACCCTCATCGAAAACAAGCAGAGGTCTGTTCATCTTGACAAGTTCATCAACGATTCGTGTCAGGGTGGCGCGAACAGTAAGCCCCTCATTCCTTATGCCTATCTTCTTTGCGAGCTCTTCCACAAAGTCAGCCTTGTGCATATCCTCGGAGCAACCAAGGACAAACACATTCTTGTGTGTCTTTGAATATTGGAACGCCGCCGTTGTCTTCCCGATTCCGGCAGGGGCCACAATCCAAGACACGTTCTGGTACTGCTGCGCGTCAGCAAGAAGTGTCTCGACATCCTTGAACGCTGAAGTCTGGCAGATTTGCCACCCCTCAGATTTTCCGCTGCCGACAGCAGCCTTGATCCGGAGGAACATTTCATCGCTGATTCTTTCGAACTTGCCGTTTACGACAGCATTGAATGTTCCGGGACTTGTAACCCCGTGCAAGGAGTTTGCTGCCTTCGCCTGACTTGCATATCTCGCAGCATAGTCAAGAAGCATCCTCTGGATGCCTTGCTTTTCTTCTAATGTGAGTTTCTGTGCCATAATATTGAATGATTTGCTATGTTCTGCTTATTGCATCGAGAGGGTTATAATCCATATTGCTCATTTCCTTATTGAAAGGCCCGATGTCAGTCGTGTCCGGAGAATCTTGTGGTGTCACAATGGCCACTGCATCAGCGAATGTCTCGAACTCACTCTCACTGATTCCTTTCAATGCAGGTGTCGTCAGACCATTCTGCTCCGGAGCCACCCCATACTCAATTTCAAGCGAGTGGTTTTCGATTCTGCGCTGAACCCTCATCCTCTTGTTTTCCGAGTCGTTCTGCCTTATCAGAGTCATATCACCGTCTTTCTGTTCCTGAATGTTCCTATGGACCGTCAGGTACGGATAAGCCGAAGTGACGTATCGCAGTCCAGTTGCTGTCTGCTCAAACAGCATCGCCATATCCATTTTCATCGGATCAAACTTCACTATGAATTCCTTTCCGGTATTTACCTTTCTCCACTCATAGTCCGGCTTGCCGTCAGCGGTCAGAACCTCGTAAGTGTATTTTCGCTTCTGATACTGGATGGATATGCCGTCGGCAGTGAATTTTGACGGCCGGTCAGTCCTTATCCAGAACAGGTTCACCATGTCTATTTGTGAAACCGCCTCCGTTTCCGGATTTACACTTGCCTGGTAAGCCGCCAACCTGCCATTGGCCGCATTCCATTTCCTGCGTGCTTCCGCATAGGCGGCAAGCAGTTCATCGTATGTATAAAGGGACTCCTTGTTCGCATCCACGAATTCCCGGTTTATCTTCCACGCATCCTTTGCTGAGATGTTACCTCCGGTGAATCTCCAGTCCTGTCCGAGGATCTGCCGTTGGAACTCCCCGAAAAGCCGCTCAATCGTCTTCGATTGTGGGTTATAAGGAGAGGTCGTTCTGGATACATGCGATGTTATGCTTGCAAAGAACGCCTGTGCGACCTTCGATGTCTGTGCACCCTGGTTATCCGTGACTATCTCGTATGGCTTATGCCCGGATGTTTCAACCGCCATTCGAAAGGCTTTATACTGGAGGTCAAAATTCTCGGATTTTCCGATGGCATAACCAAGCAGCGTGTCATTGAACGCGTCCGCAACCTCATACACGAACGCCGTCTTGACAACCAGTTTCCCGCCTTCGTAATCCTTATAAAACAGGTTCAGTTTCGTACCGTCACCATACCAGAGAGAATCTCTCATCGTTGGCATCAATGTCTTGTTATGGCGTGAATAAATCTGCTTTGAGGCCAACTCCCCATATACCGCATCATACCATTGCGGCTTAATGTCCGGACGCTCCAGGAATTGACGCAGCGAGTTCTCCGAGCGCAACGGCTTCCATCCTTTCTTTTCGGCAATGCCGTTATATTCCTCAAACAGCTGTGTCAATGTATATACCGGGGTCTTGCTTCTCCGTAGGGCGATGATTTGCCTTTCTCCGGCCTTGGTAATCTTAAGGGTGTTGGTGTTTCCGAATTTGCCTGATATCAGACACACATACCCGGTCTTTGCGTATTCACGCATCTTGTCACGCAAACGAGCCTCACTCTTCGGAAGGGTGTGATGATATGTCTCCCGGAGTTCCTCGGAAGCTCGGAAGATGTTCGACCAGATTATAGGCGTGTTGTTGTTACATGCGCGTCTCATCGCCTTCTGAGTGTTGAACATGTCCTGCAGGGCATTCAGCACTCTTGCGTTAACGGTGTATTCCTCTTGTTTCGGCTCTGGTATCCTTTCACCGTTAGGCAGGACGTGGTCATAGTAGAACTGCTGGGCCTTCAGGTCCTGTGACAGTCCGATCTGTTCTTTCTTCATAAGCTCATCAGGATTGCCATACTTGGCCACAAAACGGGTCTTGAATCTCTCCGGCAAAGACACATATTCTATCAGGGCATAGGAACCATAACCCCTGCCATGGCGAAGTATGTTAATATAACCTCTATGCCGTAGGTTTTGGTAATTAGCTGGAGTAATGACAGGGTTTTCGCCCCCTGTCAACTCATCAACCGTCACAGCTATTATGTTTCCGTAGTATTCCATTTTGTTTATCTGTTCTGCGGAGGAAGTGGGATTCGAAGCCACGCACCTTTACGGCCTACCGGTTTAGCGAACCGGCCTCTTGAACCACTTGAGTATTCCTCCATTCGGGGCACAGCGGTAAGCCCCGGGTCTCCAATATCCTTTATGCTATGAACTTTTTACCGCTGTTTTGGTTCCCCTTCTTTCTTCCAAGATCCATATGATGCGATAGCGCCAAGAGCGCCCACATACATCATCGGAAAAGCGATCAGCCATACCGCCCACCAGAACACAGTCGCCACCGCGACAACCAATCCGAGCGCTGTCAGCATCAGGGACAAGAAGAAAAGCATGACATCTTTCATTTCTTCGTCGCTTTAGCTATGCTCTCCTCTGACAGTTTCTGGGCGTGATGTAAAAGGTTTCCCCATGCCTGTAGGCTCATCGGCTCATAAGACTCCAGTTCCTTTTCTCCATTCAGCAGCCTCACACCACCGTCCTGTCTGTCTATTCGAACCTGAATCCCTCCGGCGAATGTTTGGATCATCTCCGTATCCGTGTATTCCGTCCGGCAGTTAGGGATGAAACACTGCTCCTCGATGGCTCCGCCATGATTTAATGCATATTGCCGGATTGCTTCCGCAAGGTCACTTTTTGTCAGATAATTAAGTGCTGACCATACGGTCGGCTTGGAGACGTTAAATCTCGAAGCCAGCTCCCTACGGAGCGAGTCTGTCACTTTGATATATATTCTCATAATAGATATGTTTATATTGTCTTTGTTTATTGTTATCCGGCCATCTCGAATATCTCATCCAGGTCAGCCCATTCCTCGATGCGTGTCACAAGCCTGCCCTTGATATCACAGCAGCACTTATTGATGAACTCGTCCCACGGAGCATTGTCATACAGGAACTCTCCGGTGTAATGAAAGGCGAAGGAATTCTCCACCAATCGTTCGATCACCATTTTCAAGGCTTCAACATCGCCATACAATGTGTAAACACGTCTCTTTACCATATTTTCTCAATCTGTTTTATTTTTTCGTACCTTTGTTCTCGGCTTAAC
>OHSM01000138.1_pt1 | contig 40328 bp, 33 predicted proteins | sample 1578671 | NCBI WGS metagenome assembly OHSM01 (sample SAMEA3879591, study PRJEB24766) | human gut metagenome | biome: human-associated habitat; feature: feces | place: USA | collected 1985/1987 | reverse complement strand
ATTATTTGAGTGTGCTTCCTATGCTATCAAGAGGACTTTTTCAGCGGCCTTCACACCGATAGTGGTGCCTTTCACTAAGACAGCGACTCCCTGCAGCGGATTGGCCTTGATGTCCGCCACTGTTCCCGTTACGGTTATCTTGTTGTCGTCCGCATACGCCCTGTGGGAGGGAACAAGCAGCAACGAGAACATCATAACCAATGCGGAAAGACTAAAAACTAATTCTTTCTTCATATTATGAATAGTTGAAAATATAGAAGCCTGAAAGGGCTTCGGAAGTGAATAAAATTGATTCTATATTAAGATATAACTATATTGTCCATGTAGATTTCCTATTGTTGAACCGGCATTTTTGGGCGCAAGTGTTTCCATTTTTTTAAATTTAAGTAGTTCATTAAAATTTCTAAACCCAAAAGCAAATATATAAAAAAAAAGACAAAACCAAACGGATGGGCAATAAATCTCGCTCAAAAAGCACTATCTTTGACGAAAACACTAGACCGATTAGAAGAATGGGACGATTGTACGACCTCCTGATGAAGGATTATCGCCTGAAGGAAGGCCTGAATGCCTGCATAAATTGCGGTACATGTACGGCCATATGTCCGGCGGCGGAATTCTATCGATATGATCCACGAAAGATAGTGGACATCGTCCAGAGCAAGGACGATGATGAAATCGAAAAACTGCTGAAGAGCGATACCATCTGGTATTGCGGAGAGTGCATGAGCTGCATGACCCGATGCCCCCGCAAGAATGCTCCAGGGCTCGTAATCATGGCATTGCGCAACCTCTCCATCGAACTGGGATATTTCGTGGAGTCAGAGAAGGGACGGCAGCAGTTTCTGCTCACCAAAGATTTGTGTTCCAATATTTTGGATTATGGTTACTGCGTCTATCCGCGCCGTTTCGATTACGCCGGACATCCTGAAGCCGGTAAGGTTTGGGAATGGGAAGAACAACATCTGGATGATGTGTTCGAGCGGCTTGGCGGCAACCTCGACGGCGAAGGCCCGGGAGCCATGAGGCGCATTCCCCAGGACGACCTTGACCAGCTCAAACGCATTTTCGACGAGACCGGTGCTACCGAGCGGATGGAGAAGGTGCGTGCGGCAGGATTGAAAAAGGCTGCCGAAATGGGCTTGACCGAGGACGAATTCATCGCCAAAATTTATACTGACAGCGATTCCAAACACTTAAACAGGTAATCTCAATGATTTACGAAGGCAAACAAAAAATCTGGTCAGATTACCAGAAAGATATTCCGGACGACCACTATTTTTATGTCCGCAGTTGTATCAGACAGAGTTTTTTCCCTGCTTCCGAGGCGGCATTCCTGAAGATTACCAGGGAAGAACTGGGCAAGGATATATTTGAAACAGAGCACCATACCACGTGCGGAGGCATTGCCTATCATTCTGACACCATCCCGCAGGAAACGGCGATGACCATCATTGCCCGTCAGTTCGCATTGATGGCGAAGAACGGCTATGAGAATTACGTCTGCTCCTGCATCACCTCGTTCGGGCTTTACTGCGAGACGCTGGAAACCTGGCGCGAATTCCCGGAGCTGGAGGCGAAGGTGCGCGAGAACCTCTGGAAATCGTGCAAACTGGAGTTCGCGAAGCCGAAGGTCCTCGTCCACGCCAGCGACCTCATCTACAAATACCGCAACCTCATCGCCGCGCAGGCCAAGCATAAGCTTGTCAATGTCCATACTGGCAGGCCTCTCCGCGTGGTGGAACACATCGGATGCCACTATTCGAAGATGTTCCCTTCCAAGGGAGTCGGAGGCGCAGAATACCCGTACGTTCTGGTCGGAATGATTGAGGCATGGGGCGGCGAAATCATTGATTATCCGGAAAGAAGGCATTGCTGCGGCTTCGGCTTCCGTCAATATCTCGTGAAGGGAAACCGCGGATATTCATTGTCCAATACCCATAAGAAATTCGAGAGCATGGAGCCGTTCCAGCCGGATCTTATCATCACCAACTGCCCGGGATGTCCGTATTTCCTGGACAGATGGCAATATGTGATAGCAGAATCTACGGGGAAGACTTACGGCGAAAACGGACACGGCATCCCTGTCCTTACTTACGAGGAGGTGGCGGGACTGGTGCTCGGATATGACCCTTGGGATCTGGGTCTCCAGACTCATCAGGTAGGTCCGGAACCGCTTCTGGACAAGATGGGTATCGAATATGATCCGGCACGCAAGTATCTCGGCAAGAATGGAAAGGATATCGGCAGACCGGGTGAGTGCATGTATTTGAAATAGCATTGAACATAGTATGAAAAACAATATTCTCATTATAGGTGGAGGGCCTGCGGGCCTGGAAGCGGCATCGGGGCTCCAGAGGTTGGGGTACAATGTCATATTGATCGAAAGAGAGACCAGGCTGGGCGGCCATCTGGCTTCGTGGGACAGGCTGTTCCCTGACGGGGCGTCGGCTTCCGCGAAACTGAAGGAGCTGCTTGCGCGCATGGACGGCGTCAAGTGCTTCACTGATACGGAAGTACAGTCAATCAACAGGTTGGACAAGTCTTACAATGTCATCCTTTCCAACGGTATCACCGTTCTGGCGGACGCCGTGCTGGTGGCCTGCGGCTTCGACCTGTTCAAGGCGGAGAAAAAGGAAGAATACGGCTACGGCATCTATGACCATGTGATTACCAATGCCGATCTGGAGGCTTGGTTCAATGCCGGTGTAGGTTCTGATGACCGGATTGCCAATCCGAAGAGGATCGGTTTCGTGCATTGTGTCGGGTCCCGTGACGAGAAATCCGGCTGCCGGTCTTGTTCGAAAGTCTGCTGCGCCACGGCGGTCAAGCAGGCGTGTGAGATGAAGCAGGCGTTCCCTGATGCACAGGTGTATTGCTTCTACATGGATTTGCGTATGTTCGGACGCCATTATGAGGACATGTATCTTTCCGCCCAGAAGGATTATAACATAAGATTTATCCGTGGACGTCTGGCGGAAGTGTCTGAAAATGTGGACGGTAGCCTGCTGGTGAAAGCTGAGGACACGGTCGCCGGGAAGCCATTGAAAGTAACATTGGACCTTCTGGTCCTGATGGCGGGCATGAGGCCGTCGGCTGCCGGAAAGAGGGTAGGGAAGCTGCTGGAGATGCCGATGGAAGAGGACGGCTTTTTCGCGGTCCGTGACGGAATCCTGGCCGGGCAGCGCAGCGGATTGCCGGGCGTGTTCCTGGCAGGTGCGGCTACCGGTCCGAAGACATTGCCCGAAACCCTGGCCGAGGCGAGGGCTGCGGTCGTGGAAATCGACAGATACCTGTCCGACGTGTTCCCTGATGTTAAAAACTATAAGACATTGCTTCGGGAAAGATGGTAGATTTCGGTTTCGGTCTGGTTCCTAGTTCCAGAATCAATCTTGACTTGTTCGACAGGGAGAAGTTCGAAAAGTTGGCGGCAATCGAGCCTGATGTGCGCAAATGCATGGCGTGCGGCAGCTGTACGGCTGTCTGTACGGCCGGAAAGTTCAGGCATACCAGCCTGCGGGAAGCCATTGAGGAACTTTACAATGCCCATCCGGACAAGGCGCTCGACCTCCTGAAGTCGTGCCAGTTGTGCGGGAAATGCACCATGGTCTGTCCAAGGGGCATCAATACCCGTCATCTCATCCTGTCCATCGCTAAAATTTACGGAACGAAATGATACCATTATATATATTGCCTTTACAGACTGCGCCGGAGGTCATTGACAGAATTCCGTCGGGCTACAGCAATTTCGTGATTCCGTTCGTGGTCGGCATCAGTTTCATGCTGATATGGCTGACTGCCGGTCTCATCAGGCTGCTGGCCAAGATTCCTGCCAAGGACAGACGTCGTCTCTGGAAGTCGCTGTTCATCCCGAAGATCGCTCTGAAGAATATCAAGGACCTGTTCTGCGACTGCCTTTTCCATACGAAAATCTGGAAACGCAAGCCGCTTCTGGGCTACATGCACTCGGCGATTGCCTTCGGATGGTTCATGCTCATTGTCCTGGGACATCTCGAAGTGGCATTGTTCGTCCCGAAGCATCTGGCGTGGACGGAGGGCGGCCTGTTCTATCCGATTTTCTACCGGTTCTTCGTCTGGATCAATCCCGGTCATGTCTCGTTGAGAGGGTGGTTCTTCTTTTTCCTGATGGACTTCTTCCTGCTCTATGTGCTTACCGGTGTGGGCATGGCGATTTTCAAGAGGTTCAGGTCCATCGTCCTAGGCATGCGTCATACCACGAAGCCGTCGCTGGCTGACCGCATCGCCCTGTACAGCCTTTGGCTGATTTTCCCGTTGAGGCTTCTGGCAGAGAGCTTTACGGCCGATCTCAGCGGAGGAAGCTTCCTGACTATTCCGGTGAACCATCTGTGGCATCTGATTTTCGGCGACAAACTGTTCTTCATGCCTGTCTGGTGGGCTTATTCCATCTGCCTGGGCCTGTTTTTCGCCGCAATGCCGTTCAGCCGATACATGCATATCCTTACCGAGGTGCTGTGGATATTGCTGCGCAATGCCGGTCTCAAGCCTAGTCATCCGCGAAAAGGTGTGGCCGAGGCCGAGATTTACGCATGTTCCAGCTGCGGCCTGTGCCTGGATGCGTGCCCGATGAATGTCCAGAAGAAGAATCTCAAGTATTCGTCGGTGTATTTCATCCGTTTCCTGCGTCGTCACAATGAGAAGAAAATCAATGATATAGCAGAGAAATGCCTCATGTGCGACAAGTGCCATGCGCTTTGTCCGGTAGGGGTGGATGCGCCGTCGCTCCGCAGGGCCCAGAGGGCTACCGTCAATAATTCATTGGTATACGATTATTCTTATCTGAAGTCGTGTCAATCGGAGACCATGGTGCCTTCCGCTCCCGAGGTGATGTATTTTGCCGGATGTATGACACATCTTACGCCTCGAATCATAAAGTCCGTGGAGAAAGTTTTCAAGGCGGCTTCGGTGAACTATGTATTTGCAGATAGGGAAGGAGGAATTTGTTGCGGCAGACCGCTGATGCTGGCCGGCAAGACTTCTGCGGCACAGGAGACACTTGCTGCCAACAAGAAGATGATTCTGGAATCAGGTTGTCGGACATTGGTCCTCTCCTGTCCTATATGTTATAAGATTTTCAAGGAGGAGTACGGGCTGAAAGACATTGAGGTACTGCATTATACGCAGTATATCAAGCGTCTGGTGGATGAGGGCAGATTGAAACTGAACGCCGGCGGGGAAAGCATTGTCTATCATGATCCGTGCGAACTTGGCCGCGGTTGTGGCGTCTACGCGGAGCCTCGCAATGTGCTTTCGCAGGTCGGTACGCTGGTGAAGGCCGGCAAGGAGGGTGATGAGAGTGTTTGTTGCGGCGGCAGCTTGGGCAGTCTGACGCTGGATGCGCGTGACCGTGCCAAGATTACGGAGTCGTCGCTCGCGAACCTCGTGGTGAACAAGCCGCAGACGATCGTCACTGCGTGCCCGCTCTGTCTGATGACTTTCTCGGGTCCTGCCCTCGATGCGGTCAATGCCGAAGGCAATCCGGTGAAGGTCAATGATTTCGCGGAGGTCGTCTTGCGGAGTGTTTCAATATAGCACTGTAGGATCGTTCACGTGGTCGCTTGAGAGAAAATCGAAGTGCCCGTCGTGGTAGGTCCAGGTATAAAGGACGCCCGTAGTGGCGTCTTTTATCGTTACCGTCTGGCGGAATACCCTGCTGGAGCGGATGTCCCGTTTCGCCGTGACCATTTCGCCCAGGCATCTCCATCCCGTTCCTGTAAATCCGAACACATATATGGCGAGACCGTCTCCTGAAGCGGACCTTGCGCCTATTACAAGTTCGGGCTGTCCGTCATCGGTAAAGTCGTGCGGACCGACTGCATATTCATTGGTTTTCAATTCATTGGCACCGTTGTAACCGATTTTCGGGTAGGTCGCGGATGTCGGCATGTTGGGCTTTCCGTCTATGAAAAGGATGCTGCGTTTTCCCGCCGCGTCTTCCACGGCCGTGACAGTGCTGCTGTTGTAGTAGAATGTCATCACCTTGAATGACTTGCCGGATGTGCTGAAGGAGGTTGCCTTGCCGGCAGCTCCGCATTTGTCCGCAATGAAGGAATATCCGTCTTCGAGTCCGGATATGAACGTGCTGCCTTGTGCGGCAGCGCTTATGGAAAAGGCCATCGTGATGACGGCGGCGATAAGTCTGGAGTGTTTCATAACGGCATCAAAGTTACGGATTAATCACAAGATAAAAAAGCCGGCCCGAAGAGTCGGACCGGCAGGATATTTTGTGAGTTTGATCAGTTCACTTTCATAAGAGGAACATCGAAATGCTTGATGCTCACCTTCCCTGCTTTAGGATCCCTATGGTTAGGAGTAGAGTCCACGATAGGGGAGGCATTCAACTTGTAGTAGAAAAGAAGTCCTTCACTATTGGCATCTACACCCAGCATATTCTCCTTGATCTGGTTTGCTGTACGTGGAACAGTCCAGAGACGGACTTCGCTCATCATACCGTTGAACGGACGTTCACCCCACATGAAGTTAGGTACGAGACCGATGCTGAATCCTTCAGTTCCGGTAACAAGTTTCTCCGGCATTGCGGAGAGGCCTGCCTCACTTGCTTTTTCACCATTCACGTAAATGGTAGCCGTGCCTTTAGGGCCATCGCAGACGAGCGCGACGTGATACCATTTGTTTTGCTCAAGCTTAGGACCGAGGAAATCCACTTTTCCTGCAACCTGAAGCTGATTCTTTGGTACTGTCGGAGTGTCACCTATACGGAGAATCAATACACCTTCACAACCCATGATTGTAGAGTTGTTAGTGAAATGATCTACATTGATGAGCGCCTCGTAAGTGCAAGACTCGAATTTGTCATTGTCGGTGATAGGTGCAGTAATATAGTCTTTACCTGCCCAGTAGTCTTGCGCGAAGTTGCCGAAGTCGAAAATCTTGATAGGCTTCTTTATGATGAAATATGAAGTCTCGGAACCTTTGATGACGTCACAAGATGATGATACGATGCGGACAGGAAGAAGATATTTCTTGCCTTCGATGATGGACGATGCGTCGTCAATGCTGATTTTTACAGACTCGGAGTAGATGCTGCCGGCCTTGATGCTGGCAACATTGGAAAGAAGCTTGGCGCCAGGAAGCGGCTCCAAAGTTGTTCCGTTCTTTTCGTTGAACTCCTTTATCGCAGATTCATCCGCAATCTCGTATGTTATTTCCACGTTCTCATCCTTGGCGGAAGTGAGTCGTGAAGTCAAATCGAAGGAGATTGCGTCATTGCCATCCACTTCAATCGTGCTCTTGGCATTCTCGAAATATACCTTGGACTCCAGCAATTTGTCCTCAAGATTGTCGCATGCTGAAAAAGCCATTACGAGAGCGCCTGCAGCTATATATTTCAATATATTTTTGTTCATAATCCGTTAGTGGTTATTGCTGTTATTCTTTGTTTTCACCAGTCTGCTCCTTCATTCTTTCCTGGAATACCTGCTGGTTTATCTGGATAGCCTTGCGCATGTACTTGTAGTCAGGAGCATTGTCATAGTCCTTCTGGAAACGATAAGCTCCGACTCCGCCCTTGTATCCTTTCTCCGGCATAAGTTTCGCCTGTTCAAGGAGATTACCTCCGGTCAAGGCATAGGCCTCGAAGTTTTCGGTGATGATGATCTTCTCAGGAGCTGCAGCAGCATAGCTGAAGGAGTACCAATCTCTGCCGTAGTTCTGGACGATCCAGTAGTCAATGTATTCGTCGACCGTTCCCATCAATGAGCCAACGCTTCCGTCCACGCAAAGCAGTTTGTGTCCTTTCTTTTCAGGGTCACTTGCAGGTCCGATATATTTGCCCATCTCCTTGATAAGAACGACGATCGTGCGGTTGTCGAGTGTTCCGTCATGGTCGTTGGTACCGCTACCAAGCTCCCAGTCGATGTCGAAACCGTCCCACTCGCTGGTGAACAAGCTGTCGCACAATGCTTTCGCATAATTCTTGATGGCCGCGTCAAGTTCTTCCTTATTGCTGAAATCGTGAGATTTGAAGCCCCAGAAGTCCCAACGTGCGAACTTTATTTCCTGTGAAAGTTTTGAGTCAGGCCAGTTCTCTGCCTCAGCCTTCTTGTAGATATCTTCGTAGATATAAGCAGGAGTCCTGCCTTTACCGACATGGGATATGAGGCTGACTTCCATCAATTTGGTGCCCTTTACCTTCTGGACGAATTCCTTGTCGGCCTTCTGCTCAGGAGTGATTTCATATCTGTTAGGGGCGCCTGACCACATGGAAACGATATCCATGCTGTCCGGAATTGACGAGAGATAACCTCTTCTCTGGGTTCCCGTAGGGTTCCAGTCTGAGAACCATCCGAACGCTACCGGACGAGCGTGATTCTCACCGGTTTTCTTGTAGTTGCGGAGGTTTTCGTAGTAAGCCTCGCTCTCCGCATTGTTCATCGTATTGTATCCGCCGATGTGGTCAACTTCCATTTTCTCCACATCTGTACAGGACACTGCAAGCATTCCTGCTGCAGGGATGATGAATAACAGTTTCTTTATGATGTTCATAATTATTCAATGATTAATTGTTATTTCTTGCAGTCCCACCAGAGACGGGTTGTAGGCAAGTCGTTGCCTCCGAGTTTGGAGAGAGCGTCCTGATAGTTCGCTTTGTCCTGCTCTGACTGGTAGAAGCTTTCAGGATACATCATTCTGCGGATTCTGTCTTCTTTGGTGACACCGTATCCTGTTCCTTTGTTGTCTCTGACCTGGTTGAGAACCGGATATCCTGTTCTTCTCCATTCTGTCCAAGCTTCCTGTCCGTTAGGGTACAGCGCAATCCATTTCTGGATCATGATTTTCTCAAGTTTCTGTTCGGTTGTACCGCTGAACTCTGTAGTTGCTTCCGTAGGAGCCGGTGCAGTGTAGCTGAAAATGCTGACAGCCTCCGGTTTGAATGAAGTAGTGAGATATGCATCTGCTGCTGCAGCAGAAAGACCGTTCTCTTCGAATGACATTTCCACACCTTTCTTGTAAAGATCGGCAGCATCACCGAATTCAGGCCATACGAGGGCAGCCTCTGCTTTCAGGAAGAGAACCTCTGATGTACGCATCCAGTATGTAGGAGTGTCTGAGGTCATGTTAGGGAGGGCAGCTTTTGCGTATGTTCCTTTCGGGTAGGCTGTACCTGAAGGAATCGGAGCATATTTCTCACCGTCAAAGCCGGTCAATGCAGATGGATATGTCGGGCTAGGCTTCATGTACTTGCCAAGACGAGGGTCGTGGTATCCGTTCAGGTAAGCATATACGGAAGTAGCCACGCGGCATTCTTCATAGCTCTCTGCAAGGTACTGGATGTTGTTCACGAAAACATATCCTGCACCTTTGCTCATCTGTGCAGCATCATTGGCAGCAGTCATGAGTCCTATGTGCTGGCTCAATGCTTCTCCTACCCACTGCTTCGACATTGCCTCGTCAACATATCTGATGCGCATTGCGAGTCGGAGCATGAGGGAGTTGGCGTATTTTACCCACTGTCTTGCAGAGCCTGCGTAAACGGCATCATAATCGGCAACGATCGTAGAGTTCGTCTCTGCATACGGAGTGAGGACTTCGATGGCTGCCTTCAGGTCCTTGAACATAGCGGTGTAGACATCCTTTTCCGAATCGAAAGGAATTACGAGTGCCATCTCTCCTGCATGAGTGTAAGGGATAGGTCCGAATGACTCAAGGGTCTTGTGCCAGCATGAAATCTTGAGAATTTCCGCCAATGCGAATACTTCAGGGGCATTGAGCTTCTCGGAAGTAGCCTTTATCTTTTTCCATGAAGGAAGGACATTGGTATAAGAGTCTTTGTATGTGGCACTTAACCAACCGTTGTTGAGATAATATGTCGTATTGTTGTTTCCGCCGCCCCAGTTGTTGTCCTGGCCGAAATAGCCGCTCCAGCAGTCTGCGGAAAGATGGTATGCGATCTGATACTCGTTGATCATCTCGGTACGGTCGGCCTGTGTTCCTACAGGAAGCACATATCTTTCCATGGTGGTAATGTAACTTCCGAGAGAAAGTCCGTCCATCTTTCCCATTTCATCGGTCATCTCGTAAGGGTTCGTGTTGATTTCCTCGTAGTTGCATGATGCAGCGAGAGAAAGCACGGAGATGCCGGCAAGGAATTTTATTATAATGTTCTTTTTCATTGATATCAGAATTTAAACTTGAGACTGAATGCATAGCTTCTCACGCTTGGCTGCATGAAATAGTCATTGCCCTGTCCGTATGTGGCGGTCGAAGGAGTGAGCTCCGGATCGAACGGTGCCTTGCAGTAGATTACCCAAGGGTTGTTTGCCATGACTGAGAGCGTGAGGTCCTTCAATACGTTCTTGAACCACTTGTTAGGGAATGTGTATGCCAATGTGAGTTCCTGGAGACGGATGTTTGTGGCGCTGTAGAGGTAGTAGCCGGAGGTCTGGTAATCACCGGTACCTATCTTCTTGTAGTAAGTCTCTGCGTCTACCAAGCCCTGTCCAGGGAGCATTGCGCCGCCTGCCAGACGGGCATCGCCGGAAGCCTTGGAAACTCCGAATCTGTCGAGGATGGCCTCAGTGGATGAAGTTACCACGCCACCGAAACGGCCGTTGAGAAGGAAGCTGAATGTCAGACCCTTCCAAGAGAAGGAGTTGTTCCATCCGAGCGTGAAGTCTGGAGTGGTATGACCGAGGTATACCGGCTCACCTTTCTCCAAAGTATAAGTGCCGTCAGATTTGATTTCCACAAATCCCTGGCTGTCTTTCTTGAGGAAAGTATTGGCGTAGATATCATTGATGCTGCCGCCTTCCTTGAGGATTACGCGACCGTTCTCTTTCTGAACTTCAGGGATGTTGATCGGCTCAAGGCTGACGTCAGTCTTGTAGTCGTGAACCATCTTTTTGATTTCGTTCTTGTTACGTGAGAATGTCAGGTTCGAGGAAATACGGAAATCCTTGAATTCATTGAAATAACCGAGGGAAGCTTCCCATCCGCGGTTTTCTACATCACCGGCCTGCAGGTAGATCTGCTTGTACCCGGAGTACTCAGGGAGATTACCGAGGAAGGTCTGGTTGTAGGTGTTTGAGTGATAGTATGTTACCTGTGCGCGGAGATTGTTCCAGAGACGGAGTTCGGCACCTGCCTCATAAGAGCGTGTGCGCTCTGCCTTGAAGTCTGTGAACGGATAGATACCTGTTTCCTGTGCGATACCGCCCTTGATAGGTGTGGTGATGGTGCCAGGGGTAAGACCTGAACGTGAAATAGGAGCACCTACTTCAGTATAAGATCCGCGGACCTTCAAGTAAGAGAACCACTTAGGCATGTTCACCATTTCCGAGATAACTGCGGAAAGACCTACTGAAGGGTAGAAGAATGACGGGTTGGCGGTGTTTACCAGACGGGAGTTCCAGTCATTTCTGCCGGAGAGCGTGAGGTAAAGCATACTTCTCCATCCGAGTTCGAGGTTGCCGAAAATGGCATTGTTACGTACGCGGCTGTAGCCACCGTCCTCGATAGGGGATGCCTTCGGGTTGTCAATGTTGCCGAATGCGAAGAGGTTAGGGACGAGCTTGAGCGGTCCTCTGTAGCCCTTGGTAGCTGACCAATAGTTGGAGTAGCTGTAACCGAGGTTGGCTGTCAGGTGGAATTGTCCGAAACCTTTGTCGATGTTGAGCATTGCGTCAGCATATTCCTGACGGTCCTTGAAGCTTGCCCACTCGTAAAGACCTTTGTTCGAGCCTTCCGTGAAGACGACATTGGTAGAAGCGTAAGCTTTTCTTTCTGTCTCGATTGCTGAGTCGTCGAAACGGTAACGGGCAGAAATGTTGAGCCAGTCGAGAATCTTGTATGTAGCTCCGACGTTGAACATATAACGGTTCTTCGTGCTTGGAGACATGTCGCGGTATGCGGTCCAGTAAGGGTTGTCCGGTCCGAAGTCATCATCCTTGATAGGCCAGTATTGCTCGTAGAGGTTACGGCTGGTGTTATATCTTTCGAAAGATTTTACAGCATTCCAGTTTTCTCCCCTCGGGAACAAGTAAGCAGCCATCACAGGGTTCTGATAACGTCCCTGTGAAACCATGTTCTGGTCTGTCTGGTGAACGTAGGACGCTCCGAGATCGAGAGTCAGCTTGTCGTTCAGGAAAGTAGCTGTGTTGCGGAATGTGAGGTTCAACCTGTTGTACTTGTTGTTAGGTACGATACCTTTCGCATTGGTAGAAGAAATGGATGCGTAGGTCTGGTTGTGCTTCGTTCCGGTCGTGAGCGTCAGCGCATTGATAAGATTGAGACCTGTCTGGAAGAAGTCTTTCTTAGGGTCGTAATCCACAGGGACCTGGAGCTGGTTTCCCCAGCTTTCGTATGCGTCTTCCTTGTTTCCGTAGATATTCTGGAACTCAGGGGTCATGTATGCCTTGCTGAATTCAGAAGTGGAAGAGAAGGAAATGTTGAGCTTGCCTTCCTGGCCTTTCTTGGTAGTGATGAGGATGACGCCGTTCGCTGCGGATGAACCGTAAAGCGCTGCTGCTGAGGGACCTGAAAGAACGGAGATGCTCTCGATGTCCTCAGGGTTGAAGTCTGCGATACCTTCAGTCGTAGCCTTGGTGCCGCCGATTACTTCGTTTCCTGTTCCGAGGGTGGTGTTCACGAGTGGAATACCGTCTATCACGTAGAGGACGTTGTTGTCACCTTCGATTGATTTGGCACCACGCATTACGACTCTGGTCGCTCCGCCGACACCGCTTGAACTGCGGTTGATCGTCACGCCGGCTACCTTACCGTTCAATGAATTGACGAAGTTCGCGTCTTTCACGCGGAGAAGTTCGTCAGCTTTCACTTCCTGAACGTTGTAGCTCAATGCCTTTTCAGCTCTTCTGATACCGAGTGCTGTGACTACGGTGCCTTCGAGAAGTTCGTTTGAAGTCTTGAGAACTACATCTACCTTGGCTTCGCCATTCCATGTAATCTCGGTGTCTTCATATCCGAGGAGTGTGAAAATGAGAACGTTACCTTTTTTGACTCCTGAAATGGAGTATGTTCCGTCGGCTTCGGTAATAACGCCGCCTTTGCCGTCTTTGATCATTACGGCTGCTCCGGCTACCGGGCCTTGGCTATCTGTGACGGTTCCTGACACGGTTCCGCCTCCCCCGACTGGGGTATTTTCCTGTGCATAAGCATCAGGAGAGAACACATTCAGCCCCGCAAAAGCAATGAGTGCTGCGCTGAATTTTAGAAATGTGTGCTTCATCGTTTTTAGCATATTAGCATAAATAATAGTGATTGATTAATAGTTTTACCTGCCAATTGGTTTGTTTTTGTAACTTATGCAAATAACGTTTTACTAACTCTGCCTTTTTTCTTCACGTTACCCTCACCCTAAATCCCGGGTCTCGGGGAAGGGACCTGCTTTCGGCCTGGCGGGCTTTAACGTCGGTGGTTCGCATTGCTGAACTTAAAATTTTTTCCGAGTATTTTTTTTATTGTCGTAAATCCTGATTGGGCTTGTTGTTTTTATTGACAAAACCACTTTCACTTATGTCTGAGATCCTAATAACACGTGTTCCAGACCTTCCTTTTAACGACTCACTTTTAAATGCATAGCCACCTATTAATTCTGCGACATTACCCAGCCTTGTCCACTCCCACCCTTTCGGAATAGCAAAAGGAATCTCCTCATCGATGCATTTCACTTCTCCCGTAGCAACAATCTTCTCATAATAGGAATTGTCGTCACCACGGTAGATTATCGATTCATTTTTATCCTTCTTGATTTTACCTTCTTTTATAAGCTGAGCTTTCTCTGCTCGAATTCTTTCAAGAAGCACAAACGCGGGTTCATCATTGGGATCCTGAGGAACTAATTTTCCTTGGATAGCCCATTGTAGAATACTATTCTTTAACTGTTTTCCGGTCATATTATTCCTCCGGTTTTATTTCAATTCCAAGAATCCTCTGTATTTCAGCCAATGTTTTATCTATCTCGTAATCAAGAGCCTTTCGTTTCTTGAAATAATCTGAGAGAAGTTCGGCTGGCGGCAGAACCTCCTCTTCTTCCTTCGGAAATTTGCACTGGTCGAAGTTACAATCCATAGAAACCAACTCTTCCGCAGAGAACTTACGGGATTTCTCATTACCCTCTTCAACAATAATTTCCTTTCGGTCACTCCACCAGTCTTCTATCGGCTTACAATGCTCCAACCTCATAGGCTTGGTCTTGGAAAAATGCTTATATCCTTCCGGCATATCCAGTCGATAGAACCAAGTTTCCCTTGTGGCATATCCCTCGGAGGCGCCGTCCGCCCTTTCGTTATTGAAGAATAAGATGTTAGTCGCAATTGAAGTGTATGGCGCAAATATGCTGCCCGGCAACCGAATTATAGTATGAAGGTTAAACTCCTTAAGCATCTTAGTTTTGATTGCTAGTTTTGCTCCATCAACGCCAAACAAGAAGCCATCAGGAACAATTACAGCCGCACGCCCGTTTCTCTTTAGACGGTACATTATAAGCACCATGAATAGATCCGCGGTTTCACTAGAACGCATATCCATAGGGAAATTACCCTTGACGCTAGCCTCCGTACTTCCTCCGTAAGGTGGATTCATGGCAATGACATCAACCTTGTCATCCTCTTTAAAGTCACTCATCTTTGTTGCGAGAGAATCACAGTGACGGATATTTGGGGCTTCAATATCGTGAACCAGAAGATTCGTAATCGAAAGTAGATATGGAAGAGGTTTCCATTCTTGTCCAACAACGGCATTTTGAAAATTCTCAAAATCCTCAGTAGTCTTCACTTGTTTATTTAGATAATCCAGGGCCGAAGTCAAGAACCCGCCGGTTCCAGAAGTAAAATCTCCGAACTTTTCTCCAAGCTGGGGCTTAAGAGTTCTAACCATAAAATCAGTCAACGCGCGAGGCGTATAAAACTCCCCTGCGTGTCCAGCAGACTGCAAATCCTTAAGAATTCCTTCATAAATATCTCCAAACGTATGACGATCATCAGCATCTGCAAAATCAATCTCATCAATGACATTGATAATCTGGCGCAAAAGAATGCCGTTTTTCATGTATTGATTAAGATCAGAAAAAACTTCTTTCACAATACTCTTTCCTCTCGGAGTGCCAGCATCAACAGGAAGATTCTTCAGCGTGTTAAACAAGCCGTCTGCACCATTTATAAACTCCAGCAATTCCTCACCTGTAAGTGCCTGCCCGTCTTTCTTGTCAACCGCCCAATTTCTCCAACGGAATTTTTCCGGAATTATAGACTCAAACTGTTTCCCGACTGACATTGCCTTGAATTCCCATGTTTCTTCTTGAGAGTCATAGACTTTAAGAAAAAATAGCCATGTCATCTGTTCTATGCGCTGTGCATCACCATTGATGCCAGCATCTTGCCTCATAATATTCTGGAGGCGCTTTATTATATTATTAACTGCCATATACTATGCTGCGTAAATACGACTTTCCATATTTTTAATAGCGGACATATAACCGTCCATGCCGCCAAAGTATTTCATTATCTTTTGAGGCTTGCCAAACTTAGCCAATTGCGGAGTAAGTAAAATTGAGACATTCTCTAACTGCAGAACACCGGTATCTGCATATTTGTCGAGAAGCACTTCCAACACTCTACGTGCTTCATCTCCATATTGCGAAAAATAATCACTTTTTCGGACTTTATTAGCTCTTTCTCTTCTTGTCAGAGGTTTCTGATCAAATGCCACATGACAAATAATGTCAAATATGTCAGCTTCCGCTAAGTCCGGGTTCTGTTATCTAATTGCTTCAAGAAGCACATCATACTCATTGAGTTCTTTCACTATAGCATACTTACGCTCAGCCTCTGTCCACTTTTGAAGGAAATCATTCAATGACGGATAGCGCCCAAGAATCCTCTTTTTCGTAAAGTCAGTGTACGATTCTTTCGTAAGTTTTCCGTTCGCATCCAAGAAGGACACATGCTCCTTATCTATCTGAATATCAAAACCATCAACCACATACTTATCATGAGACTTTTCAATTTCAGTTGAAGGCTTTGGTTTCCTGCGCGTGCCACTGCTGGATTCGCTAATTCCTTGTGGGGGCTCCGGATCTCCATCGAACTCAGGATCATGGAAAAGCCTTGTCACATCGCGAAAATCCAAAATTTCAAAATGCCACTTACCCTTATCCTCACGAATCCTTGTTCCACGTCCGACAATCTGCTTAAACTCAGTCATAGACTGAATTTCTTTATCGATTACTATGAGACCGCAAGTTTTGCAATCCACTCCAGTAGAAAGCATCTCAGATGTAGTTACAATTGTCGGATATGGCTGATCAACATCTATAAAGTTATCCAATTGCTTTTTCCCCTCATAATCATCTCCAGTTATCTTCATAACGTAGCGATGATCTTTCTTACAAAGATCTGAATTGAAGTTAGTTAGCAATTGACGCATTGCTTCCGCCTCCTCAATATCAGGACAGAAAACAATCGTCTTAGTCATTCTACCTATCTGTTTGAGCATCTTAGTTATGCGCCATGCTACGATCTCGCGCCTTCTACGGATAACGATATCCCGCCCAAAGTCTTTTCTGCTAAAATAGTCTTGTTCTATAATCTTACCATTGAGATCTTCCTCTCCATCTTCAGGGATATAGCCAGTCAAATCAACACTGAGAAAAGCATTAGTAACACGATATGGTGCTAGGAATCCATCATCAATGCCCTGTTTAAGGGAATATGTATAAATCGGCTCTCCAAAATAATCAAGATTATTTGCTCCATCCACAGCTTTTGGTGTCGCTGTCATACCTATTTGCGTAGCCGAAGAAAAGTATTTCAATATTTCCTTCCATTGAGAATCATCCTTTGCTGAGCCTCTATGACACTCATCAACAATAATCAAATCAAAGAACGTTGGCTGAAATTCCGTATAAGGGTTAGGCTTAGATTCATCCAACGAAACGAGTTGTTGATAAAGAGCCATATAAATTTCATAAGACGAATCCATATTTCTGTTCTGAATTTTGGTCATCTTATCTCTAAATGGGCTAAAGTCTTGGCTCATAGTCTGATCTATTAGAACATTTCTATCAGCCAGATATAATACTTTCTTCTTTGCTTTGGATGCTATGAGACGATATATGATTTGAAATGACGTGAATGTCTTTCCTGTTCCCGTAGCCATCACTAAAAGGATTCTGTTTTGTCCTTTAGCCACGGCCTCTACGGTACGGTCAATAGCAATTCTCTGATAATAACGCGGCTCGTGTGAATATGCGTCGAAATAATATGGTGTATCTACTATCGTTTGCTCTGCCGTAGTAAGTCCCTTCGAGTCCCGTAGTCTTTCTTTCAACTGTTCAGGAGACGGAAATTCATCCAGAGAAAGAGTTTTTTCTTGGCCTGTAATGAAGTCATACTCCGTAAAACCGTCACCATTAGAACTATACGCAAACCTCAGATCTAAAATTTCCGCATATGTTTTAGCCTGCCCGATACCACCGCTAATAGGATGGTTATTATCTTTTGCTTCCACAATAGCAATAGGAAATTTATTAGGCTCTGCTTGAAGAAGATAATCCGCAAACTTCTTCGCCTTCCTCGCATGTGATTCTTGACCTTGAAATATAATACGGCCATCCGTAAAGGCATACTCCATCCGCAGATGCTGGTTATCCCAGCCCGCCTTGTTTAGGGCCGGAGTGATGTACTGTAACTTAATATCCTCTTCGGACAATGACTTCTTACTTTCCATGATGTTCCGATAGTAAAATATTATAGGAAGTTGTGCCCTTCACGACTTCCAAATAATAAGTTATACTTAAAACACACTATTTCTCAAAACAAATCTTGCCTTGCTTATACAAAGACACATACCACCTATGCCAATGTCAATATAGCACAAACATCCTAACTGCAAACAATTAGAAAGACTAAGAGTGGATTATCTTGCGTATTTCCACAAAAGTAGCAATTTTTCAACACTTTCCGTAAAATTAGTCCGGTATTATATGCAGCTTCATGCAATCATATTAGCAGAAAAGGTATCCTCATTCCGCAAGTCGCCTGTCGAGTAATGTAATGATAATGAAAATACTGACAACAATGCGCAGTAAGCTCATTATCATCAGTATCTTGTATCCGTTAGTCAAGTTAATGACGCTATCTCTGTTACTTGAGATGTTTGAGTTATTCAACACCATTTTTGACTAAGACATTTCCATATCACGTCATTTCTCCTGCCATATACGCTTAGTTTACGGGTTCTTATCTTTATCAAGAAGGGAAGTCAGTTCTTCCTCCACTTCTTCTATACTTGGCAGAGCCGATTTTAAGTTTTCAGGTATAGCCTTGCTCAACTGGTAATCGCTGATGCCTATCGGCTGGTCGTAGCCTGTCAATGCGTATTGTGCTACAACTTCGTCTTTCCCCTTGCACAGCAACAACCCGATAGTCTTGTTGTCATTCTCTCCCCTCAGTTTGTCATCCACTACATTGATGTAGAAGTTCAGTTGTCCTGCATACTCCGGTTTGAATGGGGTCGCTTTCAATTCCACTACGATGTATGCGTGCAGGGGGATGGAATACAGAATCAAGTCTGCATAGAAATCGCTGTTCCCGACTTGAAAATGTTTTTGTCGGGCAACGAAAGCAAAGCCATTGCCCATTTCCAGCAAGTAACGGGTGACGTGCTTAACCAGTTGTTCTTCTATGTCCCTTTCGTCTGCCTTTTCCTTCGTTCCAGCCAAATCAAAGATGTACGGGTCTTTCAACAGGTAATTGGCAAGGTCGCTTTGAGGTGCAGGAAGCGTGGCAGTAAAGTTATTTACTTTGTTGTTGCTGATTTGTCTGCTATATAAGTTGGTCTCAATTTGTATTTTAAGAACATTGCTGCTCCAGCCCATTTCCACGGACTGTTTCATGTACCAATAGCTTACACCCAATGGAAGCGAACAGTTAAGCATAATCACATGGCTCGCCCAATTGGTTCTTGCAACAGGTGATGCCATAAATATGTTTTCTATATCCTTAATTTCCATACGGTAAATGTCGGATACGGTTCTGGCAACATTATGAATTTGTGCAAGAGGTTCTTGCGTGATTGTAATTTCTTTGTTATCAATAGATTGAATTTGCGCAAGAGGCTCTTGCGTAAATTGCACATTGTTTAAGTAGCATACTTCGTCTGCAATTTTCTCCACGCTTGGAGCTATCAGCTTTGCGTCCGTTTCAATGAAATTCTGTAATGTTCTTAAAGGATACGCCTTTGCAAACTGACACATATAGGTAAGGTTGCGTTCCGAATAGCCTTTCTTTTCAGGGAAATTTAGCCGGATCGCCTTTGCCAACTGTTTGATGGTTTTGCTTCCCCATCCGTGCAGTTGCTGATGATAGAGAATATAGTTGCCCATTTTCCAGTAATGGAACAACATTTGCGCATTGGCTGCTGTAATCAGCCGTACTTGCGCCTGCTGTATTTCCGAACCGACAGCATTTATAAATGCGTCAAAGTTCGTCTTTTCTATGTTATGTCCGTTGTTGCTCATCTTGTGATATTTTCAGAATACAAATATAATTCAATGGTGGTGATCCATGAAACTAATTGATACTTTTATAGTTGATTAAACTTGTTCATGGCGTTTGCCCTGATGTCATCCGCTATGTCAATATAGGGTTTCATGGCTTTATAGTCGCTGTGTCCCGTCCATTTCATAACCACCGGTGCCGGGATTCCGAGTGCCAACGCATTACTGATGAAAGTCTTTCTTCCGGCATGGGTACTTAACAATGCGTATTTGGGTGTGACTTCATCTATGCGCTCATTTCCCTTGTAGTAGGTTTCCCGTACAGGTTCGTTGATTTCCGCCAGTTCGCCCAGTTCTTTCAGATAATCGTTCATCTTCTGATTGCTGATGACGGGCAATGCCATGTGGTTCTCGAAATGAACATCCTTGTATTTTTCAAGAATGTCTTTGCTGTGGTTGTTCAGTTCATCCCATGTCAGGAATATAACCTTTTTAGGGGTTGTTTTCAATTTTGGTTTGAATGCGTCGTATGCAATGTTCTGATGATGTCCTTCTTTATCACGCAAGAAATTAACATACTCGTTCAGCCCGAACTCGTTGAAGTATTCAACGGTTACATCTTCCTTGAACTCTTTGAGGTGATTTCTCACCGCTGCAAATTTCTCATAGGTGGATGCCGTCCAATTATTCTGGTTGCCACACTCTTTTACAAACTCATCGAACACCTCCCAAAAACTTATCCGCGCTTCTTCCTGCTGTTCTTCATTGTTGTCTTTCATCCGTAGATTGAACGCATCCTTTAGCTGTTGAGTGGTGGGCATGGTTTCCTGTACCTCAAACTCCTTGAACACGTTTTGCATTTCAGCATAGTATTTCAGTAGGTCCGCGTTGATTTCGGATGCGCTTTGTTTCAGCTTGTTGGTGCATCCGTTCCTTACCCGCTGTTTGTCGGCATCCCATTTGGCTACGTCAATCCGGTAGCCTGTTGTAAACTCGATGCGCTGGCTTGCGTATATGACACGCATACGGATAGGCACGTTCTCCACGATTGGCACACCGTTCTTCTTCCGGCCCTCCAATGCAAAAATGATGTTACGTTTGATATTCATATTTGGGTGCGTCTGAATTTCTACACCCAAATACACACCCAAAAATTGAAATAGCAAAAGGCATTTAGAAAGATTTAGATTTACTCAGTATTGTAGATAGTATATGATTATCAGTAATTTGCAATTTTATGATATTTTCTGAAAGCATAGGTTCGAATCCCTCTCTCTCCGAAAATAAATTGAAATTCAGCGCTTTGCGCTGGGCTTTTTTCGTACAAGGCCGTCGGGAGGAAGCGGTATGCATCTCCGGAGTTGCCACAATCCCACTGCCAGGACGAAGTAAAACGTCTCCGGGGTTGCCACAAGACCGCCGCGGCGGGACGCGGCCACGCCCGATTCTGTAACTTATTGCTAATCAAATGTCATTCCTACCGTAGCGTGGAAACGGTGGCATTTTTTGGCTGCGTTTCCACGCCACGTTTCATAACTCATTGATAACCAATACCTCTAAAAAAAACAGAGCGTGGCCGTGTCCCGCCACACCGCGCAGCATCGCCACGCACATCCGAAACACTTACGCATCACCCGGCAGCATTTCGCTTCCATAAAAGTTTACTTTTTTTGGTAAACTTTTTTCAGGACGACACATAGGGCGTGGCGCATAAGTCCCTGCTCCATAGCCGATTAACCATTTCCAGAGTTACAGTTTCCACAACTCTGAAAATACCTAACTTACTCACACTCCGCCAGTTACACTCCACAACATCACGCCGCGTCCAGCCTGACGGTTACAGGAAGCGGGTTCATACGTTGTATGATTGGAATTCATCAGACAATTTTACCATTAGCCGCCGGCACAACCAGGAAAATGTGATAAATCACCGGCAAAACATTGCGGATTCCCGCCAATCTCATTAACATTTTCCCATTAAAACGATATATAGCTTGAAATTTTTACTAAATTTGCCGGACCGACTTTCAAAACACATGATATGATAACACTGAAGAACGACATACTGTCGATTAAGGTAGACAGACACGGTGCTGAACTATGGAGCATCAGAGACCATTCCGGAAGAGAATTCATCTGGCAGGCGGACCCTGCTTTCTGGAAACGCCATGCACCCGTGCTCTTCCCTATCGTCGGCAGCCTGTGGGACAAGAAATATAGAGTTGACGGAAAAGAATACTCGCTGGAGCAGCATGGATTCGCCAGAGACATGGATTTCCATCTGGTTTCTTCGGACGAAAACACATTGTGGTACGAGCTCAAGTCCGATGCGGAAACATTGGCAAAATACCCTTACGCATTCACATTGAAAATCGGCTACAAGCTGACAGGCAACAAGATACAGGTAATGTGGGAGGTCAGCAACAATGACGGGAAGACAATGTATTTCCAGATAGGAGCGCACCCGGCATTCTACTATCCCGATTTCAATCCGGACACGGAGGAGAGAGGAGCATTCCGGCTTTACAAACGTGGAGAAAACGGAGAAATGAAGCCTCTGGAGACATTGAAATACATTCTCATTTCTGAAAAAGGATGCGCAGACACGGATCATGTTTACGAACTGGAGACACCGGAAGGGAAACTGCCATTGACGACATCCACCTTCGACCGCGATGCGCTTATCATTGAAAATCAGCAGGTTTCGAAAGTCGTGCTGGAATCTTGCGCGGGAGAGCCGTTCGTATCGGTAGAGTTCGACTCGCCGGCCCTGGGCATGTGGTCGCCGGCAGGACTCAATGCCCCGTTCGTATGCATTGAACCATGGTACGGCCGCTGCGACAGGAAAGGTTTCACCGGCCAGCTCAAAGAAAAGGATCTTGTCAATGCTCTTGCGCCGGGACAGGTTTTCCGCACCGGCTACACGATCGAGGTGTTCTGAACCACACACCCGCTTAACCACGCGCACCCGTCCGAAATCCGACAGCGCATTTTGTAAAAATATCGGCCTCTTTTTTAACCGTTTTTCAAAATTCACGAAAACGGTTAAAAAAGAGGCCGTTTTTTAAACAAAATAACGCCTAAAAAAGCAAAAAATAGCAGAATGATGCTTTTGTTTTGAGTTTCAAGTGGTTGTGGCAGCCGTTTGCTTTTAGTGGCATAGACGAGGAAATGCAAAAAACGCAGATTGATGAAATAGAAACGCTTTCAAATCATTACCTCGCAGAAACGCCCTAATAAGCATTTTTTAACGGTGGTGGTTCATATTTCCCCATTCTGCGTAAGTTTTGGTTTTGCCATGCAACTCTCATAGTTTAATTTTGCACCGAACAAAGAAGTAAGAATTATGAGATGCACTTTCAAGACAGTCTTCTATGTAAATGGAAGCAAGGAGAGAAACGGAATTGTCCCTATTATGGGACGAGTGACAATCAACGGAACTATCGCACAGTTCAGTTGCAAGCAGAGCGTGACCAAGGCTATCTGGGATGCCAAAGGCAACAGAGCCATCGGCAAAAGCAAGGAAGCCAAGGAAGTGAATTTTGCGCTTGACAACATCAAAGCTCAAATCGCCAAGCATTACCAACGACTTTCCGACCGTGAGGCGTTCGTTACCGCAGAAATGGTGAGAAACGCATACCAAGGCATAGGTACGGAGTACGAGACTTTGCTTAGAGCTTTTGACAAGGAGAACGCTGCGTTTGCCAAGCGTGTAGGCAAGGACAGAGCCAAGAACACGTACAACAAGTATCTTGTGGTGAGAAAGTACGTTGCCGAGTTCATCAAGTATCAGTACAAGCGAAGCGATATGTCCATGAATGAGCTTACCGAGGAGTTCATCCGTGACTATTGCTTGTACTTAAAGAATATTGTCGGACTTGCGCAGTCCTCCATCTGGATTTACTCCATACCTCTGAAACATATTGTCACAGCAGCACACTACAATGGCAAGATACCGAGAAACCCTTTTGCCATGTACCATGTTGACCCAGACCACAAGGAACGTGAGTTCTTGACCTTGGACGAGCTTACCGCCATGACTGAAATAAAGTTGGAAGACCCCAACATGGCATTTGCAAGAGACCTCTTCGTCTTTGGCTGTTGGACAGGTATATCTTTTATCGACATCAAGAATCTTACAGAGGACAACATCAGCATGGTAAACGGTTCTCCTTGGATTGTGTCCAAGCGTCAGAAGACAGGTGTGCCGTTCCAAATCAAGATGATGGATATTCCCATGCAGATAGTTGAGAGATACAAATCTTTCAGAAAGGGTAATCACTTGTTCAACATTGGCAACCTTGACAGCATCAACAAGCGCATCAAGAAAGTTGCTGCAATGTGTGGTATAAAGAAGCGTGTATCATTTCATGTCTCACGTCATAGTTGGGCAGTTTTAGCATTGGAGTATGGTATGCCAATAGAGAGCGTGAGCAAGATTCTTGGTCACACGAACATCACAACAACACAGATATATGCCAAGGTGACAAGCACCAAACTTGACCATGACATATCAGTCTTTGAAAGTCGAATCAAGGGGCATTTGCCTGCAATGGGAGGGATGGCATGAAAAGGACTGTAATCACCGTGGACGGAAATGGAAGGCTTTCCATTCCGTCCAATGTGGAGGACTTGTGGATGAGTGAAAATGAGTTGGTAGATATGCTTTATGTCACAACCCCGAAGCTCAAAGCCGTGATAAGAGCCATATATAAAGAAGGTATGTTGTTGATGTCGGAAGTCCAAAAGAGGCAAAAACTTTCCAAAGATGTTTGGCAAACGCTGTATGGATTCCCTATGGTTGTTGCCATTTGCTTCCGTCTAACCTCCAATGGTGCAGCGCAACTTCGTGATGATATCTTCAAGAGGTTGTACGGAGCAAAAGAGAAAACAGCCATTGTCCTGCAACTCTACGGAGGGACAAATGCTTTTAGTTGAGAATGGTCGCATCTTTGACGCTTGGATATTCACTGTCGTATTGACTTATTGATTTACTGATTTACTGTCGTATAGATTTATTGATTCACAAAATTCTTGATAGGGTGATTTATATTGCGCATGAAGAAAAATATGAAATCTCATGCAAGTTTTTGATACGGTCTGCGTTTATTAGATATAAGTGTAACCCTTTAATATTGAAGAAATGTATAAAAATTAAAATGATTCTTATTGCATTAACCGCTTTGCTATCTTTGGCAAGCTGCGGTGATGATGACTCTGGTCTTCAACTCACACAAGACGAAATCATTGGTGACATAAATACTGGTAAAAAGATTGTGATTACCTCTCTTACCACCTATACGGAAAGTAGCAGCAAAGTTAATGTAAATGGAGCTAAAGGCAAAATATCAGCAACATCTTCCGATGAAAGTATAGCCAAAGTCTCGTGCTCAACAAATGAAGCAGAGAAAGAAATCTATGTAAGTGGTGTTTCTGTAGGAAATACCACTATCACCATAACCGATTCCGATGGAAATACTGCTGTATTAAAGGTTGAAGTAAAAGATTGGACGGCTCTTTGGGAACTTAGTAGAACAATGTATGTGGTAGATAGAAAATGTTTTGTTGAAGGTGTTTCTTCTGAGGATTCTGCAACTATTGCAGCTGATGCCATAGAGAAAGACTCATACAATAAATATTATACAATACGTACTCGTGATTATATTCCTTTCGGCTCTTATGTAACCAAGAGACTAACCATTACAGATGATAAAGGAAATGTCCGCATGGATGGAATTCTTAAGATTCAGCCAAATGCCGATAACTCCGAAGTTTGGCATTTATTACCTATTGGTAATTATACGGAAGTCGTTTTGGCTACATTTTACTATGACCAAGAAAGTATAGTCAAAGATGTGACAGATTATTATAAAACGGCATATCCTAAGATTAAGAAAGTTGAACTACATGCCATTTATGCAGTAGAAGAATTAGAACCAGACAAGTAAAAGTATAATGTAAAATTACTTTTTGTTCATCCCGAGGAAAGGTTTACAAGGAAGCCTTTCTTTGGGATTTTTTCGTTTTATTTTATCCCGAAAGCCTACATCAAGCACCTCCGACAAACGAGGTGTTCATCCGTGTTGGCACTACCTTGTACAAGGTGGTTGACCAACCTACCATCACAGGAGGAAAGGTAAGAAAACGCATCCCATGGAATATGGAGACATTGCGTCAGGACTACGGCAAGGAGTTCGTCAAGTACGTTCACAAGTATGACGGCTTCTGTACCGTTCCCGAGCATGTGAACCACCGCACGGTGATAGATGGTTTTCTCAACCTTTACGAACCGATAGGACACAAGCCGATTCAAGGTGACTTCCCGAACATCAATAAATTGGTAAGTCACATCTTCGGTGAACAATACGAGCTTGGCATGGACTACCTGCAACTGCTCTATCTCAGACCTGTGCAGAAGTTACCAATTCTGCTACTTGTATCAGAGGAGAGGAACACAGGCAAGACCACGTTCTTGAACTTTCTGAAGGCATTGTTCCAAGACAACGTGACTTTCAACACCAACGAGGACTTCCGCAGTCAGTTCAATTCCGATTGGGCTGGCAAGCTGCTAATTGTCGTGGACGAGGTGTTGCTCAGTCGCAGGGAGGATTCCGAGCGGTTGAAGAACCTCAGCACCACCCTCTCGTACAAGGTGGAAGCCAAGGGCAAGGACAGAAATGAGATTTCTTTCTTTGCCAAGTTCGTGTTATGTTCCAACAACGAGTCCTTGCCTGTCATCATTGACGAGGGAGAGACCCGATATTGGGTGAGGAAGATTTCATCGCTGCAAGCGGATGATACCAACTTTTTGGAGAAACTAAAGGCTGAGATACCTGCTTTTCTGTTCCATTTGCAAGGCAGAACGCTGTCCACCGAGCACAAGAGCCGTATGTGGTTCGCTCCTGAACAGATAGCTACCGATGCACTGAGAAGAATCATACGCTGCAACCGCAACAGGCTTGAAGTGGAAATGTCGGAGCTGTTCCTTGAGGTCATGGAGAACGCCCAAACCGACAGTTTGCAATTCTGCCTCAATGACGCAATCGCCTTGTTGCAATGCAACCACGTGAAAGCGGAGAAGCACCTTGTGCGAAAGATAGTGCAGGACTGTTGGAAGCTGCAACCTTCAGAGAACGCCCTCACCTACACCTCATACGAGTACAACTACAACAACAGCGGTCACTACTCGCCAACAAAACGTGTGGGCAGGTTCTACACTGTAACGAGTGACAAGCTAAATAGCATATAATTTTGTTGAATTGTTGAATATGATGAAAGAAGTGTTGAATATCAAGTACTTAAGGCTCAACATTTTCTCAACAAATCTCTCAACAAAAGAAAGAGACTGTTGAAAAGAGAAAACATGACAGCTAATGTCTGTCTTTCTCTTTTGCCCAGTGATTTTGTTGAAAAGAACCATTTGTTGAGAGTTTGTTGAGAAGATAAGCCTTTGGTTATCATATCAATACATACTATTTTCAACAATTCATCAGAAATACATACACCACTTAATCCACAGTAAGACATGAACATTCAAAAAGCAAAGCAAATCAAGATTGCAGACTATCTGCAAAGTTTGGGACACCACCCTGTCAAACAGCAGGGTGCAAACCTTTGGTACAAGTCACCGCTGAGAAACGAGAGCGAGCCATCTTTCAAGGTGAACACCACGATGAACAGTTGGTTCGATTTCGGAATGGGCAAGGGCGGCAACATCATCACCCTTGCGTCATACCTCTACGCATCAGACAGCTTGCCATATCTCTTGGACAAGATGGAGAAGCAAGCACCCCATGTACGCCCGACCGACTTTTCTTTCCCTCAGCAAGCTTCCGAGCCGAGTTTTGAGAGATTGGAGGTTAGGGAACTCAACCACCCTGCACTCCTACGCTATCTGAGCGAGCGGAATATTGACCTGTGCATCGCCCGAAAGGAATGTGTGGAACTCCACTTCTCGCATAATGGCAAGAACTACTTCGCCATCGGCTTCAAGAACAAGTCGGGCGGTTACGAGGTTCGTAACCGATTCTTCAAGGGTTGCATGTCCCCCAAAGACATCACACATATCCGACAGCAAGGCGAGCCAAGATACGCTTGCTATGTTTTCGAGGGCATGATGGACTATCTTTCCTTTCTCTCGTTACGCATGGAAAAGTTTCCGTCTTGTCCGTCATTGGAAGCACAGGACTACGTGATACTCAACTCAACAAGCAACGTTGACAAGGCTATTGACGCACTCCACGGCTACGAGCGCATCAGTTGTCTGCTCGACAACGACGAGGCAGGGCGGAAGGCAACGCTTGCCATCGAGAACGCCCTCGGCTACCGTGTGAGGGATGCATCTCACTTGTACTATGAGTACAAAGACTTGAACGACTATCTGTGCGGAGTTAAATCCAAACAGTCTGTACACCAAGTACAGCCTGTTAAGCAAACCGTTCCACCTCGAAAGAGAGGCGCAGCCTTGGGCATATAGGCGGTTCCTGCTCCAATGGCTATTCTGAACGGAAAAGCCATAGCTCAATAGGGCGTTTTCTTGACGCAGTGGCACGCCACCACTAAAAACGCCCATTGAGCAAAGGGGTATCCCCTTTTGAAACCCCGTGAGCCATGCGCAGGGCGCAATGCGGCAAGCGGATTTGTACAACTCAAAAACAAGTTTATTATGGGACATTTCAGTTTAGATTTCAAAAAGGCAAAGGGCAGCTCTGACGCAAGGGAGTCAGACCACATAGAGCGCAAGGTGATACCCGACAACGCTGACCCTATGAGAACTCACCTCAACCGTGAGCTTGTCAAGATGCCGAGCGGTGTGTATGGTCGCGACGAAGCCATCGCCCACCGCATCAAGACGGCAGGCATCAAGCGCAAGATAACCAATGACCAGGTGAGGGTGATTAGAACCGTGCTGTCTGGAACGCACGAGGACATGATGAATATCGCAGCCAATGGTCAGCTTGACGATTGGTGCAACGACAGCTTGAAGTGGTTGCAGGACACATTCGGCAAGGAGAATGTCGTGTCGGTGGTTCTCCACATGGATGAGCACACGCCGCACCTACACGCCTCCATCGTTCCGATAGTGACAGGCGAGCGGAGAAAGGCGAAGAACAAGACAGCGGAAGAAGGCAAGCGGACATACCGCAAGAAAGCCAATGCCGTGAGGCTGTGTGCCGATGATGTGCTCAACCGTGACAAGATGGTTGGCTATCACGACAGTTATGCGGAAGCCATGGGCAAGTATGGCTTGAAGCGAGGTGTCCGTGGATCGGATGCGAGGCATACCACTACGGCACAGTATTACCGCAACATCAAGCGAGAGACGGAGAGACTTCAAAACTGCATGAAGCTGCTGCAATCCGATGTGGAGGAAGCGGAGCGACTGCTCAAACAGACCAAGAGTGAAATCAACACGGAGAAGCTACAGGCAGCCAAGACGGAAGCCAAGACAGCCTTTGTGTCGAAGATTGGTTCTCTTTTGGGCAGTGGAAAATTGAAGGAGGTGGAGCAACACAACCGAAAGTTGTGCGAGCTTGTGACAGACCGAGAGCAATACATAGCTGAACTCCATGAGAAAATACAGCGAATAGAGGACAGCCACGGCAAACAACTTGACGAGATGCAGCGGAAGCACCAATCGGAGGTTGCGAATTTGGAGAGCAAGCACACCACAGAGGTAACGATGCTCAACAACATCATCCGCAGAGCCAAACGTTGGTTCCCGATGTTGGAGGCACGCTTGCAAATGGAAGACCTGTGCAGGAAGATAGGATTCACAGTCGAGCAAATCGGAGTGCTTCTGACCGGAAAGGCACTCAACTTTAGCGGTTCACTCTATTCCGAGGAACACAGAAGAAAGTTCAAAGTGGAGAATGCAGAAATCAAGGTGTTCGCTGATTCTGCCAAGCCTAACCAATTGTTTTTATATGTCAATAGACAGCCTATTGTTGAATGGTTCAAAGAGCAATGGAATAACCTAAAGTTACATTTGTTTTCACAACGTAAAAGTCTAAGATTATAAAAATCTATGAGGGTACGCTTAGCGCCCTCATGGATTATCAAGTTTTACGATATAACTTTCCTTTAAAATTTCTCTTTATTACCGATGCTTAATACATACCAGCATGAAGTGGTGAAGAAATTTCTGATATACTTCACTCTCCAGACCCAATGAGGCAAGAGCCGTGGGGTAAGATGGAACTTCTGCTTGTAATGAGGATTGATGAACCAAAGTTTTTGGTCAGTTACCGAAAAGCCACATTGGTGTATGAGTCTTTCAAACAACTCTATACTTGTTCGGCAATCTTTTATGCTCATAAGTTCATTTATTGTTCCTTTCTCTTCATTGCATGTTTTTAGCAACAACTTGTATAAAGGGTTTGACAACAAGTGAATGAATGGAAGATGGGAGCAAAGTTTGCTTCTGCAAATCTGTTGATGTCCCCCAAAAGGCATCTGCCATGCTGGAAATCCGACAAACAGCACACCTTTTGTTTTCAGAAATTTTCTTAGGTGTACAAGAAAAAGTTCTTTTGTCGGAACATGTTCTATCACATCATGCAATAGTATTACATCATATTTATCCTCTTCATTACATGGAACAGGATATTGCATGAAATCACAGCATACAAATGTTGCATGATTACAGATTTCAGAAAAGTATGCCTTAGCATCTTTGATTCTGCATTCCGCAACATCTATGCCTGTCACCTTGCAGCCCAACTGTGCAAAGGGAACTAAGTTTCCTCCTTCGCCACAGCCAACCTCCAAGATTCTACTCTTTGATGTCAGTTCCGTGAAATCTGACAAGTAACTGATGTAAAACTCCTTAGATGTTATCTCCAAGTCACGGAAATACATCTTCCTGTCTGTATGTCTTTTTTGCATGTATCTTATTTTTTGAACTTTCTGTAAATATAGATACAGAAAGTTCATAAAGACTGCACGCAAAATGAGACTTTTTTACCAAGAGAACCTAATGCCGAAAGGCACAGTCAAGGTAAATGGACGTTCTGTCCAAGCATTCTTGACAGCACTTCCATTCGGAATATACCAATTCAGCGTAGGCTCAACAAATAAAGTCAGCTTTGGTGCAAATTGATATTGTATTCCAATGTTTGTGTTAACAGTCCACTGCATTGAAGATGTTGTCTTCCAATCCGTTGTATAGCCAGACTTTCCTCCTACTATATAATCTGCATAAGTCTTTCCATATAATGGTATCTGAATGCTTGCTCCTGCTGAACCATAAGCTGACAGCCTCTTGTACCTCATGAATTGGTATGAGAGCTTGACAGGAATACCGATGTAATGTAACTTTTGTTCCTTGTCAACACGGTAATCGCCTGTACCTAAGGTGAAGTATGATTTCAAGTAAGAGTATTGGAGTCCTGTTTCCAAACTCCAATGCTTTCCAATATTCTTGTTCACAGCCAATCCTAATGTTATAGGTTTGTCATGATGTTCTGCCTCTTCAATTTTACCCTTGTTGTTATCGGCAATATCCATCATGGCAACATTTTCAGCCGTATGGTCTGTTGGAGTTAAGCGATGTAGATATTCCGCATACTCTTCCCATGTCGTAAAGCTCTTTTCTGATGGTTGTTCACTCGTTATATCATCACCGCTGCCTGCTATAATCTTATAGACGTTTTGTGCAAGAGTAGTACCCAAAGAACCTGCTGCAAGCAATTGCCATTTACTTTTCTTGTGCGTCCTTGTATCACCTGCAATCCATTTTTCCTCATTTGGAATAGGTGTATAGACAGAATCTTTTATGATGATACTATCTCGCTTGTTATCTGCCAAAAAATGTTGGCTCTCCTGCAAAGAATCGGATATTTCGACAATAACATTTTGACCAGCCTTAATAGAATCACTAACAGTTATTACAGTGTTCTTTCCATGTTGAACACTTAGATAATTAGAGCATAAAACAGCATTTTGCGCACTACTAACAGAAACATTAGGTTTCTTTTGCATAGACGTAATGCCTTTACTTGGCTTTCGGGTTCTAACTATATTCACATCATTTTTAGAAACGAGTTTCTTCTTTGCTGTAAAATATCTATATACAGGAATGACTATCAACGCCAATGCGATGAGAAGCATAGCCCTTGGAAACAATGTATTTCGCAACATTGCCTTTGCCCTTGCCAATTGTGAGGAAGAACTATGTGGGGCAATATCAAGCAATTCTCCGATTTCTCGATGTGATAAGCCATCCAATACGGACATATTGAATATTTTCTTATACCCTTCTGGCAAATTGTCTATTGCCGACATGATTTCCTCATACTGAATTGATTGCTGGGAAGCACTGTCATTTTCCAACACGATACTAAAATCTTCCTCTATTTCAGACAAGGAAATGAAATTGTACTTCTTACCTTTCTCCTGATATTTCAAGACAAGGTTAGTGGTGATACTTGTAAGCCATTGACTAAACCTATGAGTATTTTTCAAGTCTTTCAACGAAACAAACGCAAGTACAAAAGCATCTTGGACAAGGTCATCAACGACAGCCTTGTCCTCTCTAAGAATATTGATGCATATCCCTTTCATCTTAGGATAATACATCTGGTATAATGTGCTGAAAGCGTCAGCGTCACCTAGTTTTGCTTTTTCTACTAATGTTGTTATATTCGAAGCCATGAGCGAATTGTTTCGTACTATTTATTTTGATATAGATACACCAATGGCTTGATGACTGCACGAAATTTGGTTAAAGAATGTAAATATGAATTATTTTAAGGCATTGATTTTGGAACAGACACTCTGCACATGGTCGAGCCCATACAACATTGAGCGAGAATCTATTCCCATCCAAGAGAATAAAGTCTGAATTTTCTGGTATTCATTGACGATGTAACTTGTGTCAATTTCCGATGCATGAAGTCTGAAACAGATAGGTTCATGGTGTGCAATTCTGTTTCTCAAACTGTTCACCTTGTCTAGTTCATTGAATATGTATGTGTTGTTGTATTGAATCGCAGCTGACGAACGAGGTTTGTTAGGGAATGCCCTTAGCAGACATTGTCCTGTCACACGATATTGTAGTGAGGAATACATATATTTCCAAACACCAAATTCCATTTCTGCAATCAGTTTGGAATGAGAGTATATGCCTTGTCTATTCAATCGGTTGTATGCCTTTTCTATGATTTTCCTTGTCTCGTTCATGCGTCCATTGGAGAATATTCCATTGTCTTGAACAGAATCTTTCAGCCAATTCTCTCCCAAGGTCGGCACCAAAAGACTATCAATCGCATTACGCAATGCCACTTCAAAGCAGCTAACTATCGTAAACATCTCCTGCGACAAACGTAAGTTGTAGCGATACAAAGCCATAGCCTTGCGAGTGTCACCATTCGCAGCATCCTTATATCTCTGCATTCGTTTGGCAGACAAGATTCGCTCAAATTCTAAATATTCCATAAAAAATCGTCCATTTACTTGGCTGTAACAAGAAAAAACACTATCTTTGTAGCGTTGATTCCCGGTAGCCTCTGATTCGTCAAGCTATCGGGTCTTGTTTTTATATGATTCTTGCCTACAAAAATACATCTTTTTCTGTGATTACGATTATGCCACATTATATAATTACAGAAATTTAACTGTAAAAAGTTGCAAAAATCCCTTGCGGTTTCGTGTTATTGTTGTAATTTTGCAGTTAATAAAAGTTGTTAGGTAAGCAAACGTATGCAGATTGCAGAAATTAGAACCGTTGCTAAATCATTACCTCCATTGAGGTGAAACACTCATAAATCGCTCATTTTAAGCTATTCTGCAGATTTTAGCGTAATTTTGTCAATAAAAACATCGTTAGATATTGTGGGGCGAGTGTGTCGGATTCTTTTAAGATTCAAAATGGAGATATCCTAATAGCAATGACGGGTGGTACAGTAGGCAAGTCAATGTACATCACAAATACCCCAGAGGCGCTTCTGCTTAACCAGCGAGTTGCAGCAATCAGATGTAGTTACTTAAACACGGATTATCTTGATGTTGTTATAAAGTCTCCTCTGGTCCAAGATGTTGTAAATGACAAGAAGAACTCCACAAATGATAATATATCAATGGGGGATATTTATAATTTTCTGATACCTGTCCCACCATATCAACAACAATTCAGAATTATTTTACAGTATCAAAAACTTGTTCCTTTTATCCTTCGATATAAAAATAGCCAAGAGGCGCTTGACCAATTGAACAACAATATCTCTGCTTTGTTAAAGAAGTCTATCCTCCAAGAGGCAATCCAAGGCAAACTCGTTCCGCAGAATCCGTCATATGAACCTGCCTCTGAACTTCTGAAGCACATCCGTGAAGAGAAATTCCGTCTCGTCAAGGAAGGCAAGCTGAAGAAAAAGGACATCACCGACTCCGTCATCTTCAGAGATGACGATAACAAGTACTACGAGAATAATTCCGGTAAGATAAGTTGCATTGACGATGAAATCCCATTCGAAATACCGTCAAATTGGGCGTGGGTGCGTCTCGATAATATATGTTCATTTATCCATAGGGGAAAATCGCCCAAATATAGTTTAGTTAAAAAATACCCCGTTATCGCTCAGAAGTGCAATCAATGGTCTGGATTTTCAATTGAAAAAGCAAGATTCATTGAGCCTAATAGTCTTTCATCTTACAAAGATGATTTTTTCTTGCAGGATAAGGATTTAATGTGGAACTCTACAGGATTGGGGACTCTGGGGAGAATGGCTATATATTATACTGCTCTCAACCCATATGAGTTAGCTGTAGCAGATAGCCACGTCACAATTATTCGTCCTCTTAAACAGTATATTGTCCCAGAATTCCTATACTATTATTTTGCGAGCAACACTGTCCAGTCAGTGGTTGAAGAAAAATCTGATGGAAGTACAAAGCAAAAGGAACTTGCTACAAAAACCATACAGGCCTATCTTGTTCCACTTCCACCCTTTGCGGAACAATATCGCATTGTACAACAGATTAAATCCGTAACAAGTATTATGAGCAGGTGGGAGGCGAAATCACGGAAATAGAATGCGACTTGACATTCCCAGACTCTTGGAGCATTATCCGACTTGGCAGCATTTGCAGCCTCATAGATGGAGAAAAATCGAATGGTGCATACCCTTGTTTGGATGCCAAATTCTTAAGAGGGAAATCAACAGCTGCCATGATGCAATCCGGAAAATTCGTTCACAAAGCCGATAATATCATTCTTGTGGATGGTGAGAATTCCGGAGAGGTGTTCAATGTGCCGACAGACGGGTATATGGGCAGCACTTTCAAACAACTCTGGGTTAGCTCTCAATTGCATCTACCTTATGTTTTAGATGCCATTCTGTTCTATAAGGAGCAATTAAGGAATTCAAAAAAAGGTGCGGCAATACCGCACCTCAATAAAGACATATTCTATAATTTGATAATCGGAATCCCTCCAATCACTGAGCAAAAGCGCATTACAAATCGCATTGAGGAATTATCGCAGTTGCTCAAATAGTCTTTCTATTTGGGTAACAATGCGATGTTGCTCTTTAATCGGAGGTAATGGTATTAATATTTCTTTTACTTTCGCTATACTTACACCACCTATAATGCCCGTTTTATTTAGGTTAAATAGTTCAAAGAACGATGGTGACTGTAGATAGTAATATGTGTATTTCCCGATTCCTACAAACGGCGAGAAACAACATAACTTATTTCCAAAACATACATCTTGATTCAGCATCGCAATTTTTCTTCCAGCACTTCCACCTTCAATACACATCAGTATTGAGTTATTGGGAGCAAGTCTAAAATCTGGTTCATATTGTTTCGGAATCGCAATACCATTATCGTAAATAACCCGATTGTTAAAATCAACGTCTTTAGTTCCAATATAATAACGTCCTACGACATCTGTAAATTTTGATTTCTTTTCTGTTTCACTAATACTGTTACCAGTGTAAATGTTTGCAATATAAGAAAGTCTTGTCCAAACCCAATTTTCAGGAATTTCAAAAGGTATTTGTGCCGTTATATCCAAGCATTTTTTACCCACCTGCTCATAATACTTGTTATCGTCACCTTTATAGATAAAGGATCCTGTCAAATCTGACTTCTTTAGTTTGCCTTCTTTGATAAGTATCTGCTTCTCATTCAGTATTTGTTCAAGCAACTCTTGCGCTGCACCTTCTTCTGGAAGCTGCAGCACTAGTTTTCCCTGAATTGCATCTTGCAAGATCGATTTTCTCAAAGATTCCTTTAGTTTTGCATTGATTTTATTTAAACGCTCTTGAGAATTTGAGTATTTATCTATTATAGGCATAATCGTTCCAATTCTTTCCACGATACGCTCTTGTTCGGCCAATGGTGGAACTGGGAATAATTTGTTTTCTAGGTAGCCTACAACTATACGTTGTTGGTTTGCTGTCCCTTTAAATGTCGCTTCGTCAATGAAGTAAGAGGATTCTAAAAAATATAAGACGAACCAACGATTCATCGTTTCACCAAAAGTGCGTAGGATTTTCAGCTCGGTAGTTCCAGCGCCAATACCATTGGGCAATTCTTTAAAAATTGCAGATTTCCGGTTTTGGAAACATGGTGTAATCTTAGCAAATGCTATATCGTTATCAGCAAAAGATGTATAACCGGTCTTTATTTCACTCCATTTTTTCTCGTAGTATCTAAACTCTGAACCATATCCTGCTGAAATCGCTTCCATTGGGATAAATGCGGCATTTGCATTATCATCCGCTATAACCTTAGGGTTTATTTGAAAGAGTGATGACACTCTACACCATTCCCATGTATCTGGAATAGCAAAAGGAATCTCCTCATCGATGCATTTCACTTCTCCCGTAGCAACAATCTTCTCATAATAGGAATTCAAGGAACGAAGTGGGGCGGGATTATTAGTGTATGTTCACTAATAATTAATTCAAAATGGAAAAATTTAAAATGCATCTTCGCCAATCTAATATGGCGGAAAACACCATCGCAGCGTATTGCTACGCTGTTAAAGAGTATAGGGGTAGGTATAAAGAGCTAACTAAAAAAGATTTGCTCCTTTATAAGGCTTATCTTATTGAGACATTCAAGCCGAAGACTGTGAATTTGCGCATTCAGGCAATGAACAAGTATCTTGAGTGCATTGGAAAGTCGAAGTTGCGACTCAAGTCTGTTAAAGTTCAGCAGAAGTCATATCTTGAAAATGTTATCAGCAATGCTGATTATGTGTTTCTCAAAAACAAATTGAGAGAAGATGGGCTAACCGAGTGGTATTTTGTGGTTCGGTTCCTTTCTGCGACCGGTGCGAGAGTAAGTGAGTTGGTCCAGATGAAAGTGGAACACGTTATGACAGGATATTTTGATATTTACACCAAAGGAGGAAAAGTAAGAAGAGTATTCTTTCCTAAGTCTTTGAGGTGCGAGGCGTTGAAGTGGTTAGAGTCTTTAGGGCGCTGTTCAGGTTATCTGTTCCTCAATAGGTTTGGTGACAGAATAACTACGCGTGGTATTTCCCAACAACTTAAGAATTATGCGATCAGATATAAGCTGAATCCAAAGGTTGTGTACCCACACTCTTTCAGACATCGGTACGCCAAGAACTTTCTGGAGAGATATAATGATATTGCATTGCTCGCCGACTTGATGGGACATGAAAGTATTGAGACGACCCGAATCTATCTTAGGCGAACATCGACAGAGCAACAACAAATAGTTGACAAGATTGTTAATTGGTAGTATTGTTTTGACAACGATATAACCTGCCGTAATAATCGATTGGGGTTTATCATTGTATTCTCGCGGGTTTTTAATAAATTTGATGGATAGTAACCAAAGAATGAAAACTCATGAAAGGAGAAGATAAACCCCTGTTGAAACTAATGGATGGTTCTGAGAACCGCTTTATTATACCTGTTTATCAACGTAATTATGATTGGGGCGCTAGTCAGTGCAGACAGTTGTTCTCTGACTTGATTGATATCGTTAAGTATGATAGGCCAAGCCATTTCTTTGGGTGTATAGTAAGGTCCAGATCCAAAGGTGGTCGTGCGGATGAGTTTCTTGTTATTGACGGACAGCAGAGAATGACGACAGTCTGTCTGATATTTCTTGCAATATACTGGAATCTTAAACGCGGTAACATTGAAGCAGATGATAGTAAACTTGCGGAAAAGATATTCAAGAAGTTCTTGGTGGATGAGTATGAGACAACCGAGAAAAAAGTACGCCTTAAGTTGAATAAGGAGGACCGTGCAGCGTTTGATTATCTTGTGGATGAGGGTGAAAGCGGAGCATTTGCAGAATCGAATGTTGTCTCAAATTTCAATTACTTCTACAATAGCGTCAAGAATCTCAATGTGAAGATTGATGACTTCTTTGAGGCTATCAAGAGGCTGATTGTGATTGACATCTTTCTTGGAAATGATGATGACCCGCAGTTGATTTTTGAGAGCCTGAATTCAACTGGCCTTGACCTTACGGAAGCTGACAAGATTAGAAATTTCGTTCTCATGGGCCTGTCTGAAGATAAGCAAGAGGAGTATTATACTAAGTACTGGAGTTCTATTGAGAAAGATTGTTCTGGAAAAGATGATCTTGACAATTTTATTAGAGATTATTTGACAATCAAGTCTCCGATAGGTGATATCCCTAAATTCCAAGATGTATATCCTGCTTTTAAGTCATTTGCGGAAGGGAAAGAAATAGAACCCATAATGGCTGAAATGAAGCGGTATGCATCTCTGTATAAACGAATTAAGTCTGCTTGTGTAGGCGATGCTTCTGCGAACGAGATAATGTCTCGTTTGAATTATCTGGAATTGACAATCACTTATGCATATTTACTAGGTTTGCTCACTTATGCGGAAGAACAAAATATGTCGCAGAGTGAGATTACCGAGATTCTTTCTTGCATTGAAATATTCGTCTTCAGGCGTTTAATATGTGGATATCCTACAAATGCGTTGCTTAAGATGTTTGCGACTTTACACCAGCAAGTGCTTAAGAATAAGAAAGAAGAAGATAGCTATTATGATGTGATGGTTTATCTTCTTGAGAATCGAAAGAGAACCGTTGTTTTCCCGAAGGATGACGAGTTCCGTCAGAGTTTTATAGAAAAGCCGGTATATCTTATGAGGCCAAAGAGCCGTACCTATATTCTTGACCGTCTTGAAAATGGAAATAGTAAGGAAAAGATCGACGTCATCAATAATGTCCAGAAGGGAGAGTTGAGCGTGGAGCATATTATGCCTCAGACGCTTACTCAGCATTGGAAAGAACAGCTTGGGGGTGATTACTCGAGGATTCATGAGGAATGGCTGCATACCATTGCGAATCTGACATTGACAGGATATAATGTTCAGTATAGCAACAGGCCGTTTCAGGAAAAGAAAGAAGATAAGAATGGATTTGCAGCAAGTCCACTTAGGCTGAACAAGTATATATCCAAGTTCGATAAATGGACAGAGGCTGAGATGAAGGAGCGTCAAACAGAGATGGGTAAGCGTGCTCTAACTGTGTGGCCGTATCCGGAAACCTCATATAAGCCGGCTGTAAAGCTCGATGATGAAGTGTCTGTTTATGACGAAGATTTTGTTTTTAAGGGTAGGAAGATTAACAGTTTTACATTAATCGGGACAATTTATTCTGTTCCGGACTGGGCTGATGCCATTCGAGACTCATTTAAGCTGCTGTATGAGATAAATCCGTCAATTCTTCAGGACGAAGCTAATAGTGTGGAGAATGCCTGGATTACCCGTGAGAATGCGAAGAATGAGTCTCATATAAAAAAGGTGGCAGATGATGTGTGGGTAAATACAGGAAATAGCACAAATACGAAAGTGAGGTTGCTCCGCCATGTTGCCAGGCTTTATAATCTTGCTGAGAATGACCTTGTGTTTTCTCTTGAGCCTGTAAAAGAGGAGAGTGAAAATTAAAAGTAATGACCCAATAAATGAACCAATAAGAGGCCCAATAAAATTGACCGAAAGGCAGGAACTGATTTTGCAAATGTTTGCTGAGGATAAAAGCCTGAGTATAGGGAGGCTTTGTGAAAAAAAACGGGCCTTCCTGTTGCAACAGCTATATGCGAGACGGCATTCCTAAATAAATAAACTTTTATGGAAGCTAAATGCTGCCGGGCGATGCGTAAGTGTTTCGGAGGTGCGTGGCGATGCTGCGCGATGTGGCGGGACGCGGCCACGCTCTGTTTTTAGAGACATTGGTTATCAATGAGTTATAAAACGTGGCGTGGAAACGCAGCCAAAAAATGCCATCGTTTCCACGCTACGGTAGGAATGACATTTGATTAGCAATAAGTTACAGAATCGGGCGTGGCCGCGTCCCGCCGCGGCGGTCTTGTGGCAACCCCGGAGACGTTTTACTTCGTCCTGGCAGTGGGATTGTGGCAACCCTGGAGATGCTTACCGCTTCCTCCCGACAGCCGCTCGTGATTCCCTTCATCCATGGATTTGTTTGATTCCGCCAGATCTCGTGTGATTGTATCCTTCCGAAGGCCTCTCTTATGATGCCCTCCATTCCGGGATTTGCCGCACTGCGTGCGCCACATCCCTCTTCGCCTGCGCGGCGGGGCGCATGTTTATCTTACTGCAACCAAGACTTGGTACCATCTAAAACGTTTTTCCGGAACCAAGTGACATAATATTCACGTTTGGTGCCATCTAAAACGTTTTCCCGGAACCGTTTGCGATGAAAATGGATGTGGATTATATATTCCGGAGCATATCCATTCACTCAAATAATATACAGGGCTTTTCCCGGGTCAGGGGGAAAACCCTGTGTATAGGATAACTAAAAAGTATGTATCTTTGAA
>OHSM01000132.1_pt1 | contig 42084 bp, 43 predicted proteins | sample 1578671 | NCBI WGS metagenome assembly OHSM01 (sample SAMEA3879591, study PRJEB24766) | human gut metagenome | biome: human-associated habitat; feature: feces | place: USA | collected 1985/1987 | reverse complement strand
CCCGCGCAACCAAGCCTATAACTTTTTGTATTATTTCTAATATACACAACCAACTGAATTTTTGGGAGTTGCCGCAGTTTGTTGATGCAATTTATACACAAAAAAATCAAGGAGGAATTAAAATGAACATTTGGCATAACATAAGCCCTAAAAGAATTAAGAAAAACAGATTTTACGCAGTTATTGAAATATCAAAGGGCGGAAAAAACAAATATGAGCTTGACAAAGAAACAGGCATGCTGAAGCTTGACCGTGTTCTTTTTACATCAACCCATTACCCTGCAAACTATGGTTTTATACCGAGAACATATGCAAACGACAACGACCCGCTTGATGTGCTTGTGCTTTGCAGCGAGGAAATTTTACCGATGACGATTGTTGAGTGCTCACCCATCGGTGTGCTTATTATGGAAGACGGCGGCAGCAGAGACGAAAAAATCATTGCCGTGCCCGTTAATGACCCCAACTACAATTGCTATAAAGACATTGACGAGCTTCCCTCTCACCGCATGGATGAGATTGAGCATTTCTTTGAGGTTTACAAAACACTTGAAAAAGGCAAAACCACATCAATCATTGAAGTTCAAAACCGTGAAGCGGCAGAGGGCGTTATTCAAGCCTGCATAGATGAATACATAAAGAAATTCCAAATGTAAGCAAAATAAAAACAATACTAATGCGCAAAAAAGCGGCCCGCGAGCAAAACTCGTGAGCCGCTTTATTATTGCGGATTATTTATCAATACATGCCGCCCTGTGCTGCCGCTGCCATAGCTGCCGCATTGGCTGCATCCTCTTTCGGGTCTTTAATATCCGTTACAAGAGATTCTGTTGTGAGAACCATTGAAGCAACGGAAGCTGCATTCTGAATAGCAGAGCGTGTAACCTTTGCAGGATCAACAATGCCGCTTTCAATCATATCGCAATATTCATTTGTTGCGAAGTTATAACCATAGCCTGATTTATCTGCATTCTTAATTTTATCAAGAATTACAGAGCCTTCCATACCTGCATTTGCGGCAATTTGGCGAACAGGCTCTTCAAGAGCTTTAAGCACAATTGCAACGCCTGTTTTGAAATCTGCGTCTTCTGTATCAAGAAGCTTTTCAACTGCGGGAATTGCATTGATGAGAGCAACACCGCCGCCTGCAACAATGCCTTCTTCAACTGCTGCCTTAGTGGCTGCAAGAGCATCTTCAATACGAAGCTTCTTTTCTTTCATTTCTGTTTCCGAAGGAGCACCGACTTTGATAACAGCAACACCGCCTGCCATTTTTGCAAGGCGTTCCTGAAGCTTTTCTCTGTCAAAATCAGAGGTGGAGCTTTCGATGGCTGCTTTAATCTGATGAACTCTTGCTTTGATTTCATCTGATGAGCCTGCACCGTCAACAATGATGGTGTTTTCTTTAGTAACCTTAACCTGGCGAGCCTTGCCGAGCATTTGCATAGTTGCATCTTTAAGCTCAATACCGAGATCTGATGTGATTACCTGGCCGCCTGTGAGGATAGCAATATCCTGAAGCATATCTTTTCTTCTGTCGCCAAAGCCGGGAGCCTTTACACAAACACAAGTAAAGGTGCCTCTGAGCTTATTAAGAAGGATTGTTTGAAGAGCCTCGCCCTCAACATCCTCCGCAACGATAACCAGCTTTTGACCGCTCTTGAGCACGGATTCAAGCAAAGGAAGAATATCCTGAACAGTGGAAATCTTTTTGTCCGTAATAAGAATAAGCGCATCATCAATAACGGCTTCCATCTTATCCGTATCTGTTACCATATAGGGGCTGATATAGCCTCTGTCAAACTGCATGCCTTCAACAACCTCGCAAGTTGTTTCAGCCGTTTTTGATTCTTCAACAGTGATAACACCATCAGATGTAACCTTTTCCATTGCATCCGCAACAAGCTTGCCAACATATTCATCTGCAGCGGAAACAGTTGCTACTCTTGCAATATCATCTGAACCTTTAACCTGCTGTGAATTGCTTTTAACAGCTTCAACGGCAGCATCAACAGCAGCCTTAATACCGTTTTTAACAACCATCGGGTTTGCGCCTGCAGCAACATTCTTCATACCCTCACGAACGAGAGCCTGAGCAAGAAGTGTTGCAGTTGTGGTACCGTCGCCGGCATCGTCATTTGTTTTGGAAGAAACTTCCTTAACAAGCTGAGCGCCCATATTTTCAAAAGCATTTTCAAGCTCGATTTCTTTTGCGATAGTTACGCCGTCGTTAGTGATAAGCGGAGAACCGTATTTTTTATCAAGAACAACATTTCTGCCCTTAGGGCCGAGTGTGATTTTTACGGTATTGGCAAGCTTATCAATACCGCTTTGAAGAGCCTTGCGGGCTTCTTCGCCGAAAATTATATCTTTTGCCATAAACAATCATTCCTTTCAAGATTAAATAAATCAGTCTACAACCGCAAGAATGTCTTTAACGGAAGCGATAGTATATTCTTTACCGTCTACCTTAACATTAGTGCCGCTGTACTTAGTGATAATAACCTTATCGCCGACCTTAACGGTCATAGGATATTTTTCCGTGCCGGGGCCGACAGCGGAAACGGTCATAAATTCGGGCTTTTCCTGAGCAGATGCTGCTATAAAGAGGCCGGAGGCCGTTGTTTCCTCTGCTTCCATAGGAGCAAGCAATACCTTATCTGCAAGTGGTTTAATAGTCATAATAAAATTTCACCTCTGAAAATTATTTATAAAGTTGTTAGCACTCTGTTACCCTGAGTGCTAATTACTATTTTAGCAAGTTTTTCCTATTTGTCAATAGTGTTAACAGATATTTTAAAAAAAATCCAAAAAAACGCATAAAAAAGCACTGCGTTCAAATAAATATATTTAATCGCAGTGCAAAATATCACCGTCTGCAAAAACAATTACTTGCTATTACTTTTTAGTGAAAGCTATATATCAGATAAAAAACTGTTTTCAGTAAAACTTTGAGCTTCTTTATCATTTGGTTTTAAAGTGATTATTTTAATTTTTACAAATAAATATGCCGCAAAAGTTTTACGCTTGCACCTTTTCAATAAGGCAAACGCAATGTGCAGCTATCCCCTGCTTTGCGCCCGTAAAGCCGAGTTTTTCCTCCGTGGTTGCTTTAACCGAAACACAATCCAAATCCATTTTGCAAGCTTTTGCTATATTTGCCCTCATATTGTTAATATAGGGAGCCATTTTCGGAATCTGAGCAATGATTGTGGCATCAATATTTGAAGCTTTATAGCCCTTTTCGGCAAGCAGATCCGCAACTTTGCAAAGCAGCACAAAGCTGTTTGCACCGGCATATCGTTCATCTGTATCGGGAAAATGCTTACCGATATCTCCCAGAGCGGCAGCGCCGAGCAGCGCATCCGAAACGGCATGAAGCAAAACATCGGCATCCGAATGGCCGAGTAATCCGAGTTCGCACGGTATATCAACACCGCCTATTATGCATTTTCTGCCCTGCACAAGCTTATGCACATCATATCCGTGACCGATTCTGATATTCATATCAAAGTTCCTTTCCGTTTCTTGCATTTATTATGCTTTCCGCCATCGGCACATCACCTTTTGTGGTGATTTTAATATTTTCATATTCGCCTATTACAACGCCGCACTCAACACCGATATTCTCAACAAGCTGGCAATCATCGGTATAATCCCTGCCCTCTTCCTCGGCTTTTTTAAGAGCTTGCTTATATGTGGCAAAATCAAAAATTTGCGGAGTTTGGATAAGAACAAGATTTTTTCTGTTTGGCGTGCCGACTATATTAAGATTTTCATCAACAACCTTAACAGTGTCTTTAACATAAACGCCCGTTGCCGCAGCCTTACGAATTTGCGCTTCATCAAGAGTTTTCACAACTGTTTCCGGCGTAACAAGCGGTCGAGCACCGTCATGAATAATAATATAGTCGCAATCATCAATCGTTTCAACTGCGTTTTTAACACTTTCCTGCCTTGTTTTACCGCCGATAACAAAGGTTATATTATCTTGCGGCAGCAATTCGGAAAAGCGCTCCACATCGCACTCTCTACACACAACAATAATTTCATCAATCTCTGCCATATTTTCAAATACGGCAACGCTTCGTTCTATAACTGTTTTACCGCCTATCTCAATAAGCAGCTTGCTTTTATCTATTCCCATTCTTGTGCCGTTTCCGGCAGCAAGAACAACTGCTGTGTTATACAATTCTTTTTATCCTTTCAAGCTCTTCAAAATTAGGTGTTACATACTCTGTGTTATAATTATCATATATAACCATTCCCGGCTTAGCACCGCCGGGTTTTTTTACATTTTTAATTATTGTGTAATCAACGGCAACATTTGACGAAGCAGCTGCTTTACTGTTTTGAGCAGCAAGCATTGCAGCCTCCCTGATAAGTTTATCGGTAAATTTCCTGCCGTTTTCGCTTTGCACAACAACATGCGCACCGGCACCGTCCTTAACATGAAACCACAAATCATAATTTTTAGCCGTTTTTAATGTGAGCTTATCATTCATTATATTGTTTCTGCCGACGAAAATTTTAAAGCCCTCAGAACTTTCGTATTCCATAGGCTTCAACAGCTTTTGATTTTTTTGATTTTTAGCGGCTTTATGCTTTAAAAATCCTGTTTGCACAAGCTCATTTTTAATTTCCGTTATCTCGGCATCCGTTTGAGCTCTTGACAAAGCATCCGTAACGGAATCAATATAGTCAGCTTCCTCTTTTGCTGATTTTATAAAATCGGCAAGCCTGCTTTCCGCCGTTTGCTTTTTGCGATATTCTTTATAATACTTTTGCGCATTTTGCATCGGCGAAAGAGCCGGATCCGCCGGAACTCGCACAACTTTATTGTTATCATAAAAATTTTGCAGTTCATAATAAACCGAGCCTTTTTTTAATGCATATTGATTTGCCACAATCAAATCGCCGTAAACTTTATATTTATCCTTATCACGGCAATCTTCAAGCTCCTTGCTTCTGTTCAGAGCTTTACGCACGGCTCTTTCCTTTAAATTTGCAAGTGTTTTGAAAAGCTCGCCTGAGCGTTGGCGAATTCTGTCTGCCCTGACTTTTTCATAATAGAAAAAATCAAGAGTTTCCGAAAAAGTATCAAAATTCTTTTGAGTTGCAAGTGAGCCGTATTGCGTTATAGGCATAAAGCAAAAATCAAAAGGTGCTTGAGTTATTATGACATTCGGGCACGGATGCTCTGCAAAATTTTTAATTTCTTCAACAGAAACACCGTTTTCGTATTCACGGCAAACAATGGGAGACACGCCCATAACCGCGCTTTGAAACGCATTTGACGGCGATTTTCCGCTTGCCTCAATTCTCTTTTTAATTTCGGAAACATCATCCTTTAATATGTTAAGCTTATCCTGAGCAGGCGGCGCAACATATTTGAGTCCCGGCAAAACACTGCGAACACGGGAGCTGTTTTCATCAACTCTGCGCAAGGCATCAATAATACATTCATCCTCATCCAGAAGAATTATATTACTGTATCTGCCCATTATTTCCGCCACAAGCGTAAGAACAACCTCATCGCCGAGTTCATCGGAAGAACGAACGGTTATTTTGACGATTCTGTCCAACCCTTGCTGTTCCACTGCAAGAATTTTTCCTCCGCACAGGCGCTTACGCAAAAGCATACACAGCATAGGCGGCTTTGCGGGATTTTCCGGAGGATATTCCGTAAAATACATACCTGCCGTATTTGCCCTGCAAGAAAGAAGCAGTTTTTTAGAGCCTTCTCTTGAGCGAAGAGTAAACACCAATTCTTCTTTTGAAGGCTGATATATTTTATCTATCCGAGCGCCGACGGCAAATGCCGCAACCTCATTTTTTAGATGATGCAAAAAAATTCCGTCTAAAGCCATAATTACACCGCCAAAACAGGATTTTTCTGTTCGCCCCAAACAAATTCAACATTTGGAAACTTTGACTGCAATTCACCGAGAAGCATATGAAACGATTCGGACTCTGTTTCAAAATGGCCTGCGCTGATAACGCAATAATTATTTTCGGCAGCGGCAAGAAAATCATGATATTTCATATCGCCGGTTACAAAACAATCTGCGCAATCCATAGCCTGAGGCAAATATTCCTCACACGCACCGCCGCCGACGGCAACTGTTTTTATCGGCAAATCCGAATCGGTATACCTCAAGCCGTGAACATCAAGCGAATCACTTACATATTGAGCAAAATCATCTGCACTCATGGGCTTATCAAGCTTACCGGTAACTATAAAAGTGCCGTCAACAGGATGAACATCAAAAAGCCCGAGGCGTTTGCACAAATTAGTGTTTATGCCGTTTGCCGCTTTATCAAAGCAAGTGTGTGCACTTAAAACGGCAATTCCGTTTTTTACACATTCATAAACGGCATCTCCGGATTTTACGGATTTAATGCCGCCGAATATAACGGGATGGTGAGAAATTATAAGTTCCGCGCCGATATCCGAGGCAAAACGAACAATACTTTTTGTTACATCAAGGCAAAGCACTGCCTTTGTTACAGCCGCTTTATCACAACCGACAAGAATCCCCGAATTATCCCATTCCTCCTGTGTTGAGAAAGGAGCAATGCTATCGAAATAGCTGTATATATCATAAACAGAAGTCATAACTTTTCCTTAACAGCGGATATAACCTCGGCATAATCCGCATTTCCTTTCTGCTTGTTTTCAAGAAAATTGAGCAGATGCTCAAAATAGCCCTTATTGGTAAAATCCCGAATATTTCCAAGGAAATAGTAGCTTTCATCGTGTTTGATGCAATTTCCGGTATACCAAGCTTCAAGCACATTATAGTAATGCCTACCATCTGCAACAATAATATCATTTCCTATTTCAAAACCGTTTTCGCAAAGCCTGCGACGAAGCACATGCTGACGAGTCATTGGATTAAGCACGAAATGAACATCTTTTGATTTTGAAAACGGGCAAGCCATAATAATATCGGCAATAAGCTCGCCGCCCATTCCGCAAATTGCGATTTCTTTGGCATCGTTTTTCCTTAAGCCATCTAACCCCGGAGCAAGAATGCAGGTGATTTTATCCTCCAAGCCCTGCTCGGCGGCAACCTCTTTGCATTTTGACAAAGGACCTTCGTTTATATCGCATGCAAATGCAGACTCAACTATTCCGTTTTGAACAAGATACACCGGTAAATAACCGTGATCGCACCCTATATCAGCAAAGGACTTTGCGGGGCGCACCATCTTTGCGGCAGCGGCAAGACGCTTTGAAAGCTTGATCATGAAATTAACCCAAAAGCTTATTTATATCTTCAACAAGTTTATCGGCATCACAGCCGTGAACCATGCAAGCTTGCTCTATTGATTCACCCGATGCCGAAGGGCAATAAAGGCAATGCATTCCGATATTCATAAAAAGCTCTGCAGAATCCGGGCAAATTTGAAGTGCTTCCGCAATAATAGTATCCTTAGTAACCTTAGCCATAATATAAAACCTCTTTCAAAAAATAAAATAACAATAATTACACATAAGACGTCAACACCGACATCTTATGCCAACAAACATAGCAACATCAAAAAGCAAATATTATGCAATTTTATTATTACGCTTGTTTATCGTATTATATTATAAAATAAAACTTATTGCAAGCAACTAAAGATTATGTTAATATATTTTTCAATGAGGTGATATAATGAGCGAAAGCAATAAAAATGCCGAAAATAAGGTTTTGGAAAACGAAAGCGATGATTTAAGATTTGATGCACTTGCAAGCGGAATTGCAGACGGCGGTTTAAGATCAACGCTTGAAATAAATTTGCTGATTTGCTACATTACCGTTAATTCAAGAGGAAGACTGACGGAAAAGGTTATAGCAGACACAATGACACGAGGCGAAATTGCAAACTATTTTGAAACGGTGAATGCAATAAAAAAGCTTGAGCAAAAAGGGATGATAGTTGCAGATGAAAACGGATATCTTCACCCCGGAGACGGCTGTAAAAATCTTATTGAGCTTGTTGAAAACGATTTGCCGTACACAATCAGAAAAAAAAGCATTGAAATTTCTCGCAAATTAGCGGTGAGAGAAGCCTTTGAAAAAGAAAACAAGGTTGACATAGAAAAACACGAAGATTATTATTCGGTTACCATGCATCTTGCGGACGGTGACAAAGAATTCATGGCACTTACGCTTAATTTGCCGACGGCGGCACAGGCAGAAACAGTTAAAGACTGCTATTATAACAACCCCGTTGAAATTTATAACACGGTGATTGACGCTTTATTCGGCGCCGAAATAGAAAGTTAATAAAATATTTTACAACAAAAAAAGCACCGAGATAACTCGGTGCTTTAATTTTATATTTGCCGATGATTATTCAGCGTCAAGCTCAATTGTTTCCTCGGGCTTTTCGGTTGTTTGCTTCATTGAGAGGCTAACTCTCTTCTTATCAAAATCAACATCTGTGATAACAACCTCAACCTCATCGCCGACTTTAAGAACATCTGCGGGAGTCTTAATACGATCCCAGCTGATTTCGCTGATATGGATAAGACCTTCGATACCGGGGATAACTGTTGCAAATGCGCCAAAAGCGGTAAGGCCGACAATTTTAGCTGTGAGCTTAGTGCCGACAGGATAATCTCTTTTAAGAATTTCCCAGGGAGAATCCTCAATCTTCTTGAAGCCGAGAGAAATCTTCTTGTTTTCCTGATCAAGGCTCTTAACATAAACCTCAACCTGATCACCCACATTAACAACCTCTGAAGGATGCTTAATACGGGTCCATGAAAGCTCGCTGATATGAATCATACCGTCTACGCCGCCGATATCAACAAAAGCGCCGTAATTTGTGAGTGACTTAACAGTGCCCTGAAGCTTCATGCCTTCTTCAAGCTTGCCCCAAAGCTCCTCACGAGCCTTTCTCTTTTCCTCGTTAAGAACAGCTTTGATAGAGCCGACTGCTCTTCTTCTCTGCTCATTAAGATCTATAATTCTGAATCTTACGGTTTGACCCTTAAGAACGGAAAGCTCCTCATTCTTGGGCACACCTGTGAGTGATGCGGGAATAAATACTCTTGTTCCCTTTACGGAAGCGAGAACGCCGCCTCTTACAACTGCTGCAACGGGGCCTTCAAGGATCTCGTCAGCTTCCTTTGCCTTAACGATATCATCCCAGCCTTTATAAGCATCTGTAAGCTTCTTTGAAAGCTTAAGAACGCCGTCTTGATCGTCTGTTTTAAGAATGATAAGGTCAAGCTCATCACCAACGGAAACAACATCGCTGCACTTATCAAACGGCTCTGCCGAAAGATCATCGTGAGCAATAACGCCCGTTTGCTTTCTTCCCGGAACATCTACAAATACTTCCGTGGGAGTAATGTTTACAACAACACCCTTAACGATTTTGCTTGTGTCGTTGCTGCTGAAGGATTGTTCGAGCATCTCTGCGAAGGTTTCACCATCAGCAGATACTTCGACAGCAGCCGTATCGGCCTTATCAGCGGTTTCTGCTGTCTCGGCAACAGACTCTGTTGCTTCAACTTCCTTTTCTTTAATTTCTTCGGACATGGTTTTTAGTACCTCCTTGATAATTACCGAGGGTGTAGATGCCCCGGCAGTAACTCCAACTACATTGAAACCCGAAAAATCCTTATCTGCAAGCTCCGCCGCTGTTTCAATCAAGAAAGTGGGCGCATTTTGCGAACATACATCTTTCAACTTGCAAGTATTGGAAGAATGGCGACCGCCGATAACAACCATTGCATCGCACTCTTTGGAAAGAGCAAATGCTTCCTGCTGTCTATCGGAAGTTGCATTACATATTGTATCAAATATTTCACAGTTTGTACATACCTTTTTAAGAATTTTCTCGCATTTTTTCCATTCTTCAAGGCTGAATGTTGTTTGAGAGACGCAAATAACATCATTTTTCTGCGAAATATCATGTTTTTTAAGAATTTCAAGCAGCTCCGCTTCATTTTTAAAGACATAAGATTCGCCCGTGCAGAATGAGCGAATACCCAAAACCTCAGGATGAACCGCATCTCCTGCTATAAGCGTTACGCCGCCGGAAGCCCTTTTGCTGACTATTTTATGAATTTTAAGAACAAACGGGCAAGTGGCATTAACATAAGGTATATTTCTGCTTTCTATATCTTCGATAACACTTTTTTCAACCCCATGCGTGCGGATAACGATTTTGTATCCTTTTTCACATTCACACGGAGACGAAATAACCCTTACACCCTTTGAATTTAAATCGGAAACAACTTGGTTATTATGGATAATCGGGCCGAGAGTTGAAACCTTTTCACCGTTTTCAACGAGGCTGTAAACAAGATCAACCGCCCTGTTTACGCCAAAACAAAACCCTGCCGTTTCGGCTAGCCTTATCTCTTTCATTGAGCCGAAGCCTCCCAAAGATCAAAAATGCTGCCCATAACCTTATTTGCGGCGTCTTTAATATCATGAGGGCCTGTTTCCTCCTTATCAAGCCCCATATCGGAAAGAGAAAGCAATTTTCCGTATGTAACGATAACCTTTTTGCCCGGTTTGATAGAGCCGTCACAATAAATGGCACAGGGCAAAACAGATGCATTTGTTGCCTTCGCTATAACGGCAACACCGGATTTAGCTCTTTGCGGCACGCCGTTTTTATCTTTTACTCTTCTTCCCTCCGGACAGATTGCCATAACATGGCCTTCTTCTATAATTTTTTCACCGTAATCAATTGCAGAAGTGTCTCCCTTTCCTCTTTTTACAGGAAAACCGTAAAGGTGCTTTATAACCCAACCAACAACAGGATTCTTAAAAAGCTCTACCTTTGCCATAAAATGAAGCGGAGGCATATTTTTAGGCATTGAGGCAAACACTGGATCAAGAGCACATGTGTGGTTTACCGCCACAATATAGCGCACATCTTTATCCTGCGGTACATTTTCAAGGCCTCGAAATTCCAGCTTATACAAAGCCTTAAAAATCGGGCCGAAAACATTTTTTACAAAACCGTAAAATTTATAGTGTTTTACTACTGAATAATCAAACTTCACCATTGGTTTTCTCCTTAATAACCGAAACAATCATTTCAATGCTTTGCGGCAGCGATTTGCCTGATGTATCTGCTATATAAGAATCTTCGGCAGGCTTCAGCGGCGCAATTTCACGATGGCTGTCTTGATAATCACGGGCATTCACATCTGCCAAAACATCCTCATATTTAACCGATTCGCCTTTTTCCAAAAGCTCTTTATATCTTCTTTCGGCTCTGCATTCAGGCGATGCGGTAAGAAATATTTTAACCTGAGCATTCGGCAGCACAACGGTTGCTATATCCCTGCCGTCCATAATAACATTGTTATTTTCGGCAATATCACGCTGTAGGCCGAGCAGGAATGCACGAACAGCCGGGATTTTTGAAACATCAGAAGCCGCCATTGAAATATCCGGAGTTCTTATAAGCGAAGAAACATCCTCGCCGTTTAAATAAACACATTGAGCGCCTGAATCATCAAACGCAAGATTAACCGTTATGTTTTTCAACATATTTTCTATTTTTTCGGAATCTCCGAGAGCTCCGCATCTTACTGCCGAAAGTGCCACGGTTCGGTAAAGAGCACCCGTATCAACATAAATATATCCAAGCTGCTTTGCCGCACCGCGCGCAACAGTGCTTTTGCCCGCACCGGCAGGGCCGTCTATTGCAACATTTATCATAAACAGTATCCTTTCTCTTTAATTATTTTGCTACATATTATTTCCGCACAAATATCCCGTTGAAAATGCAATTTGCAAATTAAAGCCACCGGTATAGGCATCAACATCTATTACCTCACCTGCAAAGAAGAGATTTTCAACAAGCTTTGAGCGCATTGTTTTAGGGTCTATCTGCTTAGTATCAATTCCGCCTCTTGTAACAACGGCCGCATCAATGGTATAAAGCGAATCTATATCAACACGCAAACCTTTTATCAAAGAAACAAGCCTGTGCCTTTCCTGCTTTGTAATTTCATTAACCTTTTTATCTGCAGGAATCTCGCTGAGTTTAACTATAACAGGAATAAGCTTTTTAGGCAACAGTTTTGAAAGCGAATTGATAAAATCTTTATTGATAAATTCGCCGAAATCACGCAATATACGAGCATCAAGTGCCGCTTCATCAAGTGCCGGCTTCAAATCAATAACAAGACTGTATGAATTGTTTTCGGCATCATCAATATGGCTTGAAGCAGAGAGCACAACCGGCCCGCTGACTCCGAAATGAGTAAAAAGCATTTCACCGAAATCCGAATAAACCCGCTTTCCGTTTTTCAGAAGATCAATTGAAATGTTTTTAAGGCTGAGCCCCTGAAGATCCGAAACAAAATCATTATTACAACAAAGAGGAACAAGAGCCGCACTGACGGGCACAATTCTGTGCCCGGCGCTTTTTGCAAGCGCATAACCCTGCCCTGTTGAGCCCGTTGCGGGATAACTTTTGCCGCCTGTGCAAATCGCAACGGAATCACAACTGATTTTTTCGCCGCTTTCAAGAATAACAGAACAAATTTTTCCGCCGCCGAATTCAAATGCCTTTGCACAACCGTGAACAAATTTTACACCGGCATGCTCTGCATTTTTAATCAGCGCATTTGCAATATCAGCCGCTTTATCGGATTGCGGAAACACACGATTGCCACGCTCTGTTTTCAGCGGCACACCCAAATCTTCAAAAAAAGACATCGTATCATAGGGCATAAAAGCCGAAAAAGCCGAATAGAGAAATCTTGGATTTCTCGGCACATTTGAAATTAAATCCTCCATATCAAAACAGGCGTTGGTTACATTGCACCTGCCCTTGCCCGTTATGCGAAGCTTTGATGCGCAGCGAGGCATTTTTTCAATAAGGATTGTGTTAATATTTCTTTTGGCACTTTCTGCGGCAGCCATCAATCCTGCCGCACCGGCACCTATAACAACATTAGTTTTCATAAATTTTATCCGTTTTATTTTCTAAATCATTCATGTGAAAGCTCGGAAAGCTGCTCTGATTTTTCCGCCCATTCTTCATAAACCAAATCTCTTTGCTCTGATTTTTCCTGAAGCTTTGCACTCACCTTTAGAAACTCCTCATAAGGAGGATTGCAATTGAGCCGTTCCTCAAGCAAAGCAATTTCATCTTCCAAATCCTCTATCTGCCCCTCAAGGCGTGAAACTGCGGTTTTAAGCTTTCTTAAATTACTTTGGCGCTCTTTTTGCAGCTTATAGCTGTTTTGCTTAACGCTGCTTTTTTGCTTTTTAGGTTCTTCGCTTTCTTCTCTTTTAAGAATATACTCATCGTAATTTCCAAGATAATTATTTATACCTTCCGGAGTAAGTTCGATTATTGATGTTGCAAGCTTATTGATAAAATATCTGTCGTGCGAAACAATAAGCATAGTGCCGCTGTAATTCAACAATGTGTTTTCAAGTTCTTCCCTTGAATAAGCATCAAGGTGGTTTGTGGGCTCATCAAGCAGCAAAAAATTATATTGCCCAAGCATAAGCTTTAACAAAGCAATTCTTGCACGCTCACCGCCCGAGCAATCGGAAAGGCGTTTATACACATCATCTCCGGTAAAAAGAAATGCCGCAAGCGCATTGCGGATTTTAGTTTCCGTCATTGCCGGAAATGCAGACCAAACTTCATCAACGGCAGTTTTATTTAAATCAAGCTTTGCCTGCACCTGATCAAAATAGCCGGTGAAAAGATTTGCGCCGAATTTATATTTACCGCTGTCTGCCGACAAATCGCCCATTATAATTTTAAGCAGCGTTGTTTTGCCGCAACCGTTTGCACCAACAAGAAAAATCCTGTTTCCTTTTTTAACGGAAAAGCTTACATTTTCAAATATTTTCTTATCACCGAATGATTTACTTAAATCACACACATCAAGAACATCCTCGCCGGATACGCATTTCGGAGTAAAATCAAAGCGAATTTTTTTCAGCTTTGCATCCGGAACAACAAGCTGCGCCTTAATGCGCTCAATCACCTTTTCTTTACTTTCGGCGGTTTTTATGTTTTTTTCTCTGTTCCACTGCCTTTGCTGAGCAATAATGCCTTCAAGGCGCTCGATTTCCTTCATGTCGTTTTCATATTTTTCGGCGATTGCCTTTTGCTCTGCCTGCTTTTTAACAAGAAATTCCGAGTAATTGCCTTTATAGGAACGCAGTTTTTTGTTTTCTATTTCAATTGTTTTATTGGTTACACGGTCAAGAAAATATCTGTCGTGCGAAATAACTATAAAAGCACCTGCAAACGAAGATAAAAAATTCTCAAGCCACTCAACCGATTTTATATCAAGGTGGTTTGTAGGCTCATCAAGCAAAAGTAAATCGCACTTTGAAAGCAACAGCTTGGACAAAATCAGCTTAGAACGCTGGCCGCCGGAGAGTTTGGAGGTAGGTTTATCAAAATCCTCCTCACCAAAGCCCATACCGATAAGGCAAGAGCGAGTAAGGCTTTTATAGGTTAAGCCTCCGTTTCTTGTGAACTGCTCCATAAGCATATCTTGCTTTGATATAAGTTCGGGCAAAGGATTCACCGTAAGCTGCGACGAAATATCATCAAGCTCTTTTTCAAGTTTAATCAAATCGTCAAAAACACCGATAAGCTCTTCATAAACCGTTTTGTTTTCAGAGCATGTGTGTTGCTCCATATAACCGAGTTTAACATTCTTGCCCAGAAAAGTTGCTCCGGATGTAGGCGAATACTCACCGGTTATAATTTTAAAAAGGGAAGTTTTGCCGACTCCGTTTGCACCAACAAAGCCTATTTTATCCTTTTCATAAACATCAAAAGAAACATTATCAAACAAAGTTTTCTCGCCGAAAGAAAGGCTCAAATTTTGAACGCTTATGCAAGACACGGCATTACCTCCTTAAAACACAATCAAATCGGATTCGGCAAAAGAAGCCGAAGCACATCCGAATCAGGTTATATTTTACACTATTAAGCCTTGAATGTGAAGTAAAATTTTGATATTATAATTTTAATTAAGAGAAAAGAGGGCTGAATATGGAAATATTAAAGCTAAAACCGATTTTTAAGGATTACATTTGGGGCGGAACACGCCTAAGAGACGATTTCGGGCTTAATACAGACATAAATCCGGTTGCGGAGGGATGGATGCTTGCCTGCCATAAAGACGGCATGAACACGATAATCGGCGGTGAGCATGACGGTGAAACGCTTGAAAGCGTTATAGAGACCTGCGGAAAGGCGAAAATTGCCGGCACAAAGAGCGAAAAGTTTCCTTATTTTCCCGTGCTGATTAAACTGATAGACGCAAAGGACAATTTATCCGTTCAAGTGCACCCCGATAATGAATACGCCGAAAAAGTTGAGCATGAATTCGGTAAAACCGAAATGTGGTATGTGCTTGATGCCGCACCGGGCGCAACACTGATTTACGGCTTTAAAAACAAAATCGGCAAAGAAGACTTCAAAAGAGCTATCGAAAACAACACACTTTTGGATGTGCTTAATGTGGTTGAGGTTAAAAAGGGCGATATGTTTTTTATTGAGGCCGGCACCGTACACGCAATCGGCAAGGGAGCTTTGATTGCCGAAATTCAGCAAAACAGCAATTCAACATACAGAGTTTATGATTACGGCAGACTCGGAAAAGACGGCAAACCCCGTGAGCTGCATATACAAAAAGCAATTGACGTTTCCAAAACCGAGCCTGCAAAATACGGCACAAAGCCTTTTGGCAAAAAAGAGTGCATTAACGGCGGCACAAAACAAATGCTTACGGAATGCCCTCTGTTTTCCGTTTATAACTATGAATTAAACGGCAACATCCAACTTAATGCAGACGAAAAGAGCTTTAATCACATTTTGATTGTTGACGGTAACGGAAAAATCAACGGCCGTGAATTCAAAAAGGGAGACAGTTTTTTTGTGCCCGCAAGCTACGGCAGCTACGAGATTGCGGGAAGCGGCGAATTCATTTTAACAAAAATATAACAGATCAAAAAGAATATCAAACGAATAAAAAGCCGTTAGTATGGGCAAGATACTAACGACTTTTTTATTTTGGAGATGTTTTTTATGAAAGTTATAAACAGAATTGCACTTATATTAAGCGTTATAGGCGGGCTTAATTGGGGACTTATAGGATTATTTAAATTTGACCTTGTTGCATGGATATTCGGCGGCCAAGACAATGTGCTTGCAAGAATAATTTACAGCATAATAGGCCTTGCGGCAATTTGGTGCATCAGCCTTTTATTTAACAGAAGCGTTGTTGAAGAATAAAGAATAAAATCAGCGGGAATATTCACGAAGCATTTCAGTTTTGATTTTACCGATAATTCGCTTTTCCAGCCTTGAAATATAGCTTTGGGAAATACCGAGCATATCGGCAAGTTCTTTTTGCGTGTGCTCCTTTTCGCCGAGTATTCCGAAGCGCATCTTCATTAAATTGCGTTCTTTTTCAGGCAATGAAATAATTGTTTTAAGCAGCATTTGCTTTTCATCGTTATATTCAATATCGCCTGAGATTTCATCCGGATCGCTGCCGAGAACATCACGCAAAGTAAGCTCATTACCGTCCCAATCAACACTTAAGGGCTCATCAAAACTCATTTCAAGCTTGGCATTGCTTATCTTGCGCAAATGCATAAGGATTTCATTTTCAATGCATCTTGAGGCATATGTTGCAAGCTTGATATTCTTTTCGGGATTAAAAGTTTTAACCGCTTTCATCAACCCGATTGTGCCTATTGAAACAAGATCCTCGGTTGAGGTGGCACAGCCGTCAAATTTCTTTGCGATATACACAACAAGGCGCAAATTATGAGTTATAAGAAGCTCTCTGCGGGAATCATTTCCGGCTCTGAGCTCTGAAACAACCGCCTGCTCCTCTTCTTTTGAAAGCGGAGCCGGCAAGGTTTCGGGGCCATTTATGTAGTAACATTCTTTTTTGAAAAATCTTAATAACAGAAGCTTAATTTTTTGAAGCATACTTAACCTCACAAACAGAATTTGGATTTATAATTCCTTTATACTCTCCTTTTTTCATATTGTGGCTCAAGGCAATATAAACATTTCCGAGCAAAGATTTACCGTTTGATGTTTGAACAGTTACTTTATCCGGCTTGAAAGCGTAAAGAACGCCCTCTCCGCCGACTGTTGTAACCGGAATAACTCTGTTACACTCCACATCCGGAAAAACATCTGCGCTTACAACTATAACCGGCGAATCGGTGAAAGGCTCTTTAAGATTATTGCCGCTGTCTGCAAAAGCAAAAAAGCGATATTCCCTGCCATCCTTTTCCACGGAAATATCATAAATTTCTTTTTTTGAAATTCTGTTGTTATAAATTCTGATTATTATTGCTGTTGCAGCATAAGCAAAAGCAGCTGAAGCAAGCAAAACTTCAGCAGAAACATCAAAATAAACAGTTGAATTATTTATAACAACGCCCGGAGGTTTAAAAAGCATCCAACCGCCGGAGATTAAACCGAGAAAAACAAAATTAACAAACATAAAGATTGCAACATTTTTAAGAAAAAGCTTAAAAGGCCTTTTGCCGAAAGCTGCAAAAACAATTACGCCTGCCGCCGCAAGCTTTCCGAAAAACGAAACGGCAAACGCAAGCTTATCAAACAAAAGCACAAGCGAATAGGCACCGCCGATGAATGAAGCAAGCACAAAGCGAGCGGTTTTTGTCTGTTCCTTACAAAGCTTTGCACATGCAAGTAACAAAAGAAAGGTTATGAAAAAATTAACCGTAACGAGCACATCCGCATAAACAACCGTTAACATCACCGCCCAATCAAACTGCACTTGAATTATACTACGGCGTTGGTAAAATAAATGTCGAACGAAGCACGCAAAAACACCCTCCGAGCCAAATTATTTTGACCGGAGGGTGTTTTCTTATTGCATTATTATGTTTGAATTAAAAATCATTCACTGATTTCAACCTTTTCTATTACAACATCATTTACAGGCTTATCATTTGCGCCGCATTGAACTGCCGCAAGCGTTTCAAGCACATCGGCTCCGGAAATGAGCTGGCCGAAAACAGTGTGGTGGAAATCAAGCCAAGGAGTGCCGCCAACCTCTTTATAATTATCTATAACTTCCTGCGGAAAACCATTTTCCTTTAACTGCTCCATTTGCGCAAGAAGATTTTCGGGAACTGATTTGGCCTGAACAATGAAAAATTGGCTTCCGTTTGTATTAGGGCCTGCATTAGCCATTGAAAGTGCGCCGTAATAATTGCGGGCATCAAGGCTGAATTCATCCTCAAAATTTTTGCCGAAAACCGATTCACCACCGCATCCTGTGCCTGTTGGATCGCCGCCCTGAATCATAAAATCCTTGATAATTCTGTGGAAAATAAGCCCGTTATAATAGCCGTTTTTGGAATGAGTTGTGAAATTTTCAACCGCCTTAGGCGCAATTTCCGGAAACAAAACAAATTCCATGGTTCCCATATTAGTTGTGATTTTTGCTTTTACGCCATCCGTTACTTTAAGCTGATTCATTATAATTTAACCCTTTCATTTATTTCTTTTAATACATCTGTATCTATTTTTTGAATTTTTCTGTCATAAGTGAGAAGCCCGTTAAGCTCATCCTCAACATCGGTGACCTGAGTATATACAGTGGCAGAAAGCCCTGTTTTAATTTGAGGTATAATAACCTTTTCAAACAATCTTTTATAAGCGGCAGTTAAACCGTGCTTTGATTTATAAATCTTATAACCAAACATTTTATTATTAAATGTGTGCCCCGAAATGCGCTGCGAGAAGCCACCGAATTCAGAAAGCACATAAGGCTTGCTGCCGACTTTAACCTTGATTGGAGTGAAATAAATGTGCTTTGAAATAACATCCGTTACTCCCCTGTCGTGCCAACCGGATGCAGAATCTACAATTCTTGTTGAATCCTTATTTTTTATAAACTCATAAGCATTTGCGGAATCAAACTGCCCCCATCCCTCATTAAACGGCACCCAAACCGCAATGCACGGGCAGTTATAAAGCTCATCTATCATATCGGCAAGCTCGATATAATAATTATTGCGCTGCTCGGAATCGGTGCGTTTAAATGTTTTGTAATTATGATCATCAAGATTTATTCCTATAAACGGCAAAACGGAAATTTCCGCACCGTATGCGCCGCCGCCGTTTACCATATCCTGCCAAACTATTATACCGTTTACATCGCAATAATGATACCACAAAAGCGGCTCGATTTTGATGTGCTTTCTGAGCATATTAAAGCCCATGCTTTTAACGATTTTAACATCATTTTCCATAGCGGCATTTGACGGCGGAGTTAAAAATCCGTCAGGATAATAACCTTGATCCAACAAGCCGTTATGAAAATATGGCTTATTATTGAGAAAAAGCCTTTTTATGCCGTTTTCATCTGTGCCGACAGAAAATTTACGCATGCCGAAATATGATTTTACTCTATCCTTACCGGCAGTGAAAACAACATTATAGAGGAACGGATGCTCCGGAGACCAAAGCTTGCAATCCGGCAATTTAACAACTTTTTCCGTTGTTTCGGCAATAAGATTATCACCGTCATAAACGGAAACCGTAACAGGCAAATCACCCGTGCCGAAATATTCAAAGCGCACCTCCTCTTTATCTATATCGGGAGTAATACGCAACTTTTCAATATAATCACGAGGCACGCTTTCCATCCAAACGGTTTGCCAAATGCCGCTTTGAGGGCTGTACCAAATACCGCCTCTTTTAAACTTTTGCTTACCTTTTGAATACTCTTTTGTATCGGAGTAATCTTTTACCGAAACGGTTATTACATTTTCTTGACCAAGCTTTATAAAACGGGTTGCATGCACCGTAAACGGAGTATATCCGCCGACATGCGCACCTGCTTTTTCGCCGTTTATAAACACCTCTGCAATTTGGTCTACTGCTCCGAAATGAATAAGAATTCTGCCTTTGTTAAAATCTTCGGGAACAAAAAACGACTTGCGATAATGCAAATATTCGTTTGGAGCAAGCACCCTGCCAACGCCCGATAACGGCGTTTCAGGTGAAAAAGGCACAATTATTTTATAACTGAAATTTTTTGGAATTTGAGCTGAATGTGAGAACTCGCATTCCCATTCACCGTTTAAATTAACGTAGCTGTTTCTTACAAGCTGCGGACGCGGATATTCGGAAAGCGGGCAGGTTTTATTTAAATTTTTGCCGAATTCAGTTAACATAATCATTTTCCTCGCTGATAATTTTGGAATTTTCTATGCGAACATATTTGTTACATATTTCAAGCGCAGCCTTTTTATGGCTTACGATTATGCAGGTAACATCTTTAAGCTTTTTTAAGTTTGTTAAAAATTTCTTTTCTGTTTCCTCATCAAGGGCAGAGGTGGCTTCATCAAGCAAAAGAACAGGAGATTCGGAAAGCATTGAGCGTGCAATTGCAAGCCTTTGCACCTGCCCTTCGGACAGTCCCATTCCCTTTTCGCCGATAACCGTATTAAGCCCGTCCGGAAGTTCGTTTATAAACTCATCTGCACACGAGATGCGAACAGCCTCTTCTATTTCGCTTTCGGAGGCATTTGTATTTATAAAGGTTAAATTATCCCTTATTGTGCCCGAAAGCAGCATATTTCCCTGAGGAACATAAGAAAAGAGTTTTCTTGTGTGTTTATCAACAGGCAAAACGCCGTTTTGCAATTTCAACTCTATGTTGCCGCCCTTAACATTGAAAACACCGAGAAGGAGTTTCAGCAGCGTGCTTTTGCCAATACCGGATATTCCCGTTATTGCAACGAAATCGCCTTTATTAACCTTTAATGAAGTATTATCAAGAATCAAATCCCTGTCATATCTAAAGGTTATATTGTTGAAATTTATTGATTCGAGTTGCTCGTATGTTTTTCTGACATCAATATCTTCCGTATTATCCTCAAACTCATCCGGCAAAGCGGCAATTTCCATAAGCCTTTCTGCCGATGCAAGCATTGAATAATATTTAGGCAAAGTTGTTGAAAGGCTGGCAAACGGGCCCTGAACCTGATTAACAAGCTGCAGCATTGCGGTTACAGTGCCGTAAGTCATTGTGCCGCCTATACCGAGAAGGCGAAGCGCACCGAAAGCAAGAGCAAACACATAGCCGAGATTGAAAACCGTTGAAATACCGCCCTTTGATGCAATTGTTACCAAGCGGCGCTTCATTCGAGCCTTATAGTTTACTTCTTGAAGTTCATTTGCCTCTGAGGCAAATTTATCCTCTGCCGAAAAAGATTTAACAACAAGAAGATTGATAATTGCCTCTTGGAAAAACGAGCGTGTTGTGCCCTCTGTTTCCTGCACTTTCTTATGCAGTTTTTTAAGAGGCTTTCTGAAAAAGGTGAGGCAGGCAAAAACGAATATGCCGCCGCAAAGGAAAACAAGCGCAAATATTTTATCGATAACAACAAGATAAATAAAAGCGCAAACAAGCTTAACAATATAGAATGCGCAATCGGGAACAATTCCCGTTATACCGTCTGAAATAACGGAAACATCATTAAACATTCTGTTTTGCAGCTCACCGGTGTGATAAGCAGATATTTTTGAATAATCTTTTTTCATTATCTGCTGAAGCATATACTGCTTAAAGGTCATATCAAGGCGGCCTCGGCAGCGCTCAGACATACTGTTGCTTGTTAAATTAAGCAACAATTGAAACATAATTATGCAAAAAAGTGCAACAGCATATTTAATGACATATTTATGATCCTGCATAACAACAGCGCCGTCTATAACATTTTTTGAAAAATTGGCAAACACCACGGAAAGACTTGCCCACAGCATATTAACCAAAATTATGAAAACTATTTTTCCGATTTGCTTTTTGCCGATTGTAAGAATCCACTTAACAACGGCAGCATCGGATTTTTTCGGCTTTCGCCTTTGAGAATCAGCCAACAAAACTTACCTCTGTTTATTTAAAATTCTTTTGATTTTGTGCACTGCTTTATTGCAAAAGCAAAACAGCGGACGAAGCGGATAAAAAGCAACCCAGAAGCGAGAATAGGCTTTATAAGCCTTACTTTTTTCCAAATCTATATATCTTTTTCCGCCTTTGTAAAAGCCCTTCAGAACGCCGATAACCATATCATCCGTTACATATTCTTTTTCAAGGCGATTATCGCCGATTATAACATAGTGATCGGGGAAAACCTTAACAACACGGTGCATTATATATTTACCGCGCTTTGTGATATAAACGGCAACATCATATTTTTTTAATCTTCCGTTTGGGCGAACAACTATTATATTATCCTGCTGATGATGAATCAGCGGCTCCATGGAGTTGCCTTTGGTGAGGCCTGTGTAAACGCCGTCTGTTTCCAAAGCCTGCTTTATGGTTTTAAGATTATCAGCCAAACATAACCCCCGCAATCCGCTGACAAGCAGCATAATTTAATATATTATAACATAGCACACAGTTATATGCAAACAAAAAGGACTCATAAGCCATTGCATACAGTAAAATAATTTCAAATCAAAATAAAAACTGCCGATTTCAAAAATCGGCAGTTTTTGGCAACGGCTGGGCTATCGAAAAAACACTATGGTATTTTCTTTAAGCGTGCCGCAATAATTAAATTGTGGATCACAGAAGTTTATATTTGAATTTCAACCTGATATTCGATATTATTTTCATTGCACCAAGCAGAAATTTTTTCAACTATGAATTTTTCTGCGAATTCGTCCAGCCCTTCTTTAAGCTCCGGATAAACATTAAAATATTTCCAAAAAGTATCTATAAAATTTTCCGAGTTTACTTTTTGAAGAATATCATTAAGCTTTTTAGAGCCTTTAAATCTGACAAACGCACGCATGATTTCTTCATTGCTGATTGAAATGAAAGGAATTAAACCGAGAGAAACGAAATAAGCCGTTTGGCCGATATCATCAGGTCTGCCCAAATCCTGAATTTCACTTATGTTTTTTACGGTGCAATCATTATATGAAAACCAGTATTCCGAAGAACCGCCTCCGCATTTTTGCACCAAATCTTTATCTATAACAAGCTTCATTATTTAAAAACTCCAACACACACGGCAAATCAGCCGATTGAATTCAACAAGCCGCCCTTGGCAATGATATTTTGAATGAAATCGGGAAAAGGTTGTGCCTTATAGCTTTTTCCTGTTGTAACATCAGTTATTACACCTGAGTTGAAATCAACCTCAACCTCATCGCCCTCTTTAATTTCTTTTGCGGCTTCATCACATTCCAAAATCGGCAAACCGATATTGATTGCGTTTCTGTAAAAAATTCTTGCAAATGTGGATGCAATTACGCATGAAATACCGCTTGCCTTAATTGCTATCGGAGCATGCTCTCTTGATGAGCCGCAACCGAAATTTGCCTCTGCAACCATTATATCGCCGGGCTTAACCTTATTGACGAAATCCTTATCAATATCCTCCATACAATGGGAGGCAAGCCAAGCATCATCGCTTTTATTAAGATATCTTGCAGGAATAATAACATCCGTGTCTACATTATCACCGAATTTATGAACGGTGCCTTTTGCTTTATTCATCACAGCAAAACCCTCCTTAAACTTAAAGTGCAGCGGGATCTGCTATGCAGCCCTTAATTGCAGATGCAGCGGCGACGGCCGGAGAAGCAAGATATATTTCCGATTCAGTGTGCCCCATTCTGCCCACAAAGTTTCTGTTTGAAGTGGAAACCGCTTTTTCGCCCTTTGCCAAGATGCCCATATGGCCACCGAGACAAGGCCCGCAGGTTGGTGTTGAAACAATTGCACCGGCCTCAATAAATATTTCCGCAAGCCCTTCTTTAATGCACTGAAGATAAATCTGCTGCGTTGCGGGAATGATTATTGTGCGCACATTTTTTGCAACCTTTTTACCCTTGAGAATTGACGCAGCCATGCGCATATCTTCAATTCTGCCGTTTGTGCATGAACCGATAACAACCTGATCGATTTTTATTTGCGGAATATCATCAAAGGTGCGTGTGTTTTCCGGAAGATGCGGAAAAGCGACGGTTGATTTAAGAGTTGAGAGATCAACCGTGATTGTGCGATTGTATTCGGCATCCTCGTCTGCTTCAAACACCTTGTATTCACGCTCACTTCTGCCATTTACATATTCAAGTGTTTTTTCGTCAACCGGGAAAATACCGTTTTTGGCACCGCACTCAATAGCCATATTGCAGATTGTGAAGCGATCGTCCATTGAAAGTTCAGACACACCATCGCCCACAAATTCAAGGCTTTGATAAAGTGCTCCGTCTACACCGATTCTGCCGATAATATCAAGAATAACATCCTTGCCGCAGATGTATTTTGATTTTTTGCCTGTTATAACAACTTTTATGGCAGACGGAACCTTGAACCAAGCCATTCCCGTTACCATACCGGCTGCCATATCCGTTGAGCCGACACCGGTTGAAAATGCGCCGAGAGCTCCGTAAGTGCAAGTGTGGCTGTCTGCACCGATAATGCAATCACCGCAGGTTACAATGCCCTGCTCGGGAAGCAAAGCGTGCTCAATTCCCATTGAGCCGACATCGTAATAATGCTTAATATCATACTTTGCGGCAAACTCACGCACCTGCTTACAGTTTTGCGCCGATTGAATATCCTTATTAGGTGTAAAATGATCCATAACAAGTGAAATTCTTGTTTTATCAAACACGGAATTTTTTCCGAATTTACTCATTTCATTTATGGCAACGGGAGATGTTACATCATTGCCCAACACCATATCCAGCTTAGCATTTATAAGCTGACCTGCCTGCACGCTCTTGAGTCCGGCGTGTGCGGCGAGGATTTTCTGAGTCATAGTCATACCCATAAAATCACCTTGTAAAATAACTAAAAATATAAATCTGTTTCAAATTCAAGCTGTAACGGAAACATGAACTATCAAAACATGACCTTTAATCGTTTTCCGAGAATGAATCTGCGCCTCTTTCAAGCACCGTTCACCTGTTCGAGCCATTTCGATTATGCCGAAATCAGAAATCTCGCCGATAAACTGATCAATAATTTCCGTTCTGCCGGTAAGTTCAAGAGTAAAGCTTTCAAGAGTTACATCAATAACCCTTGCGCCGAACTTTCTGTTGAGCTCAAGAAGCGCATTTTTTTCTTCAAGACCCTTGGCATGAACCTTGATGAGCAAAAGCTCTGCGGAAACGGAATTTGATTCCGTAAGCACCTCAACTTTTTTAACTATTTCAAGCTTTAAAAGCTGCATAACAATTTGGCGAGCCATATCATGCTTAGCTTCGGAAACGATGGTCATTCTTGAAAATGCAGGGTCCTCCGTTTCGCTTACGGTGAGTGAAATTATATTATATCCTCTGCGGCTGAAAAGGCTTGCAACACGCTGCAAAACACCGCTTTGGTTATCAACAAGAACCGAAAAGATAAGCTTTTCTTTCATTGAATATTTCTCCTTTCAAGCAAATAAGCTTATTTGCAAAACAAAAACAAAATCAGAATGTAGTGATAATATCTTCTGCCGAGCCTCCGGGAGGAATCATCGGAAGAACATTTGAATCCGGAGAAATACAGCAATCAACAACAACGGGGCCGTTGTAATTAACAGCTTCCTTGATTACGGAATCAATTTCATCATTGTTTGAAATACGCATTCCCTTAACGCCGAATGCTTCTGCAACCTTAACAAAATCAGTTTTACGATGCGGATCCGTGTCTGCAAAACGGTTGCCGTAAAAAAGCTTTTGCCACTGGCGAACCATTCCGAGCACCTGATTATTCATAACAACCATAACAACGGGCACGTTATAAGAACGCATTGTTGCAAGCTCATTCAAATTCATATGGAAGCCGCCGTCGCCCACAAAGAGCACAACTCTTTTATTCGGGCAGCCGAAAGCGGCGCCGATAGCTGCACCCATTGAATAGCCCATTGTGCCGAGGCCGCCGCTTGTGAGAAGGGTGCGTGGATGAAGATATTTATAAAACTGTGCAGCCCAAAGCTGATGCTGGCCGACATCGGTTACAACAATAGTATCATCCGGAGTATTGGCATCTACAGCCTCAATAACCTTTTGCGGATTAACAAATTCATCAATTTGATTTTGGAGGAACGGGCGTTTCCACTCATTTATTTCTGAAATCCATTCATCGTGCTTAATTTCATCAACGCCCGCCGTAAGCAACGGTATAACTTCTTTAAGATCGCCGTGAATGTGATAATGGGAAACAACGTTTTTATCCATTTCGGCAGGATCTATATCTATATGTAAAACCTCTGCTTTAGGAGCAAACTTAGCTCTGTTGCCGGCAACACGATCAGAAAATCTTGCACCGCAGGTAATAAGAACATCACACTGTGATGCGGCTCTGTTTGATTCAAAGCGGCCGTGCATTCCCACAAGGCCCACATAAAGCCTGTGATCGTGTGGAAAAGCGCCGAGCCCCATAAGAGAAGAAACAACCGGGCAATCTATTTTTTCAGCAAATTTCATTATTTCGCTGCTGCAATCAGCCGAAATTGCGCCGCCGCCGAGATAGATGAGCGGCTTTTTTGCCTTATTAAGAAGTTCCACCGCTTTTTGGATTGATTTTGTTTTCGGATGAACACATTCATCCGGCTGCTGCTTCGGAGCAGGATAATATTCGCATTTTGCGGCTGTTATATCTTTTGGAATATCAACAAGCACAGGGCCTTTTCTGCCGCTGATTGCTATTCTGAAGGCATTGCGCAAAACATCTGCAAGCTCTTCAACGCTGCTAACCATATAGTTATGCTTTGTTATCGGCATCGTGATGCCTTTAATATCAACCTCTTGGAAAGAATCCCTTCCTATCATTGAGGTTCCTACATTGCAAGTGATGGCAACCATAGGCACAGAATCCATATAAGCGGTTGCAATTCCCGTTACAAGATTTGTTGATCCGGGGCCTGATGTTGCAAAGCAAACGCCAACCTTACCGGTTGCTCGGGCATAACCGTCTGCCGCATGAGAGGCGCCCTGTTCGTGAGAGGTGAGCACATGATTAAATGTGTCGCCATACTTATACAGCTCATCGAATATGTTAAGAATGGTACCGCCGGGATAGCCGAAAACAGTGTCTACTCCCTGCTCCTTAAGAACTTCAAGAACGATTTGTGAGCCGTTTAATTCCATAAAATTCCCTCCTATAAAGCAATAACAAACACAAAAACACGGCGAAAAAACGCCACATTTACGCAAAAAGTGAATTGTTTAAAAATTTATAAATATTTTAGTATGTTTGTTAAACAAAGTCAAGGTTAATTTTGTGCTTGCCAAATGTTTGTGCTTGATATATACTATTTAAAGAATTTTTTGAAATCAAGGAGAAAAGCAAATGAAGCTTGGTATAGTTGGATTACCCAATGTTGGAAAAAGCACCCTGTTTAATGCAATAACCAATGCAGGCGCACAGAGCGCAAACTATCCTTTCTGCACCATTGAGCCGAATGTTGGCATGGTGAGCGTGCCCGATGAAAGGCTTGACAAGCTTGCAGAAATGTATGAGCCTGACAAGTTTACGCCTGCAACAATTGAATTTGTTGACATTGCAGGCCTTGTTAAAGGCGCATCAAAGGGCGAAGGACTCGGCAACAAATTTTTAAGCCACATCAGAGAAGTTGACGCAATCATTCATGTTGTGCGCTGCTTTGAAAATGACGATATTACCCATGTTGACGGCAGCATAGACCCTGCAAGAGATATCGAAACCATAAATCTGGAGCTGATTCTTTCAGACTTAGACATTCTTGCAAGAAGAACGGACAGCAGAAAAAAAGCCATGAAGGGCGACAAAACCATTGCCCCGGAGGTTGAATTTCTTGAAAGACTTGCCACAGAAATGGAAAGCGGCAAAACTGCAAGAAGCTGCGACATAAGCGAGGACGAAGCCGAATACCTAAAGGAAGTTTCCCTGCTTACGCTTAAGCCGGTTATCTATGCCTGCAATATGAGCGACGATGATTTTGCAAACGGCATTGAAGCAAATTCAAACTACAAAAAAGTGCAGGAAATTGCAGCGGCAGAGGATGCGGAAACACTTCCGATTTGCGCAGAAACGGAAGCAGAGATAGCAACACTTGATGAAGAAGAAAAGAAAATGTTTCTTGAAGATTTGGGGCTTGAAAAAAGCGGCCTTGACAGACTTATCCAAAAGAGCTATCACCTGCTTGGATTGATTTCTTTCCTTACCGCAGGCAAAAAAGAAGTTAGAGCGTGGACAATAAAAAAAGGCACAAAAGCACCGCAGGCAGCCGGAAAAATCCACACGGATTTTGAAAGAGGCTTTATCAGAGCCGAAGTTGTTGCATTTGACGATTTGGTTGCCAACGGATCAATGAGCGCCTGCAAGGAAAAAGGGCTTGTTCGCAGCGAAGGCAAGGAATATGTTATGAAAGACGGAGACATTGTTGAATTCAGATTCAATGTTTAAAACAAAGGGGCGAAATCGCCTCCTAACCGAATTTTTTAACTATTTTATACAAAAATAGATATTACTTGACAATAAATTTTATTTGGTTTATTATATAGCTATGGTTGGCAGGAGGATTTTATGGATAAGTTTAACAATATGAACGAAACCGAAATTCTTAACCTTGCCAAAAGCGGAGATAATGAAGCAACAAGCTTTATTATTCAAAAATACAAGTATATTTCCATTAAACTTGCGGCAGAGTGGACAAACGCTTTTATTGAGCCGGAAGACCTGATGCAAGAGGGCATGATAGGCCTGCTTGCAGCAATTAAATCATATGATGAAAGCAAAAAAATCTCTTTTCTCTCATATGCATATACTTGTGTGAGCAATTCCATACAAACGGCACTCCGAAAAGTGAACAGAAAAAAGGATATTCCGAAAAACAGCCTTGTTCCCTTTGAAAAAGAATTTGTTGACGGGAAAGCAAATTCCCTCAGTGCCGAAGATTCTTTCCTTGCAGAGGAAAGCGTTTCAATGTTATTACAGCAGCTTGATAAAAGCCTCTCAAAAATGGAGAACAGCGTGTTGAGATTGTTTTTGGTTGGTTGCAGTTACAACGAAATAGCACAAAGGCTTAACAAAAGTCCCAAGGCAATTGACAACGCTTTGCAGCGTATCCGAAAGAAACTTAAAGAGGTTTCATTCTAAAATCCCGAGAAAGAGCCGAATTTATCGGTAAGAGAGGTAATATTTATGTATCAGGACAAAACATTGGTTTGCAAGGATTGCGGAAAAGAATTTGTTTTCACCGCAGGTGAACAGGAATTTTATGCCGAAAAAGGCTTTGAAAACGAGCCGCAAAGATGCAAAGAATGCAGAGCTGCAAAGAAGGCTTCTGCAAAAGCAGGCAGAGTTATGCATGACGCTGTTTGCGCAAGCTGCGGCGCACCGTGCAAAGTGCCGTTTGAGCCGAAGGATGATCGCCCGGTTTATTGCAGCGAATGCTTTGAAAAAATCAAAAACGAAGGTTAATTTTAGTTTCATCGCCGCCCGTTAAGGCGGCGATATTTATTTTTCATTTTATAAATAATTTAGGGGTTGACAACTTTGCCCTGCTGTGATATTATATTCGAGCAGATACGGAGAGGTATCGAAGCGGTCATAACGAGGCGGTCTTGAAAACCGTTTGGCGCAAGCCACATGGGTTCGAATCCCATCCTCTCCGCCACACCTGCGGTGGGCAATTCGCCTACCGCAGGTTTTTTATTTACATCTCACTCGACAATTTCGTTTTCACAGCAAAAATTCATATGCGGTGGGCAATTCGCCTACCGCAGTTTTTTATTTACATCTCACTTGACAATTTCGTTTTCACAGCAAAAATTCACCTGAGGTTTGCAATTTTCATTTTACGATTTATACGCAGATAATGAATTAAACAATTCAATACAATCAACAAGCAGAAAGCTCGGCCGAGCGGTTACACCGCACAAGCCGAGCTTTTTTAACTATTTATACAAAAACAATCACAATGCTTTTTCATTGTTATAATACTGAGGTCTTCCGAGCGAGCTTTTACCGTATTCAATTGCACGGGTTGGGCAAGAGCAAATGCAAGCCATACAATGAGTGCAATTTCCAAGCCATTCGGGCTTGCCCGAAACAAGCCTTACATTATTTAAAGGACACACCGATACGCATTTACCACACGAAACGCATTTATCGCCGACAACAAATTTTTTATCGGAAATAACAAATTTATAAAAAGCCTTGTTAACAATTCCGCTTTTAAGACGATCTGTTAATCCCGCCTTATGAACGGGAAATTTTTCATCATTAGAAACAAACTTGGCACATTCCTTGATACGGGAAGCTGCTGCAGAAATGATACTTAATGCCTCTTTTCTTTCCGGAACCGCAAAAAGAGCAATATAATTTTCCGGCATAACGATTTCAAAAACGCCCATATATTCAAATTTTTTCAAATCACAGAGTTTTTTGATATAAGGCGAAGCATTTCCGATTTCACCGCCGCAATCCATAACGAAATATGCCTTATTATTACCTGAAAAGCTTGATTTTTCTATAAAGCTTTGAAAAAGGCGCGGTATTCTCCAAGCATATGTTGGGCAAACAAAAACATAAGGCCTTTCTGAACTGAAACTTGCCGCTTGATCATGCCTTATAAAATTAAAAGCATTAACAACCTCTTCACCGATTTCATTGCCGACCGATTCAGCCACATAACGGCTGTTTCCCGTGCCCGTAAAATAAATGATCATTATTTTTTCTGCCTTTCTCAAAGTTATTTACCGTTTTGCAATTAAAACAGCAGCATTATGTGCGGCAAAACCGCACCCCTAATAAAAAAAGCAAGCAGAAAAACTGCTTGCTTTTTGGCGCAGATGGAGAGATTCGAACTCTCGCGTCGGTTTGAGCCGACCTACCGCATTTCGAGTCTTGTTCGCACTTGGCACTTTCGTGTCTGCTGTGGTCGGTGGCGGCAGTTTTGGAAACGGCGAAAACCCTTGTGCTGCAACGGATTTTGGACGCACCGACCGGTATTGACCAGCTCCATATCAGAAAAAACCAGAGTTCAAATTGAAATGAGAAGTGCCCCAAAACGATCGTTTTTTGCGCGCTGGCAAGAAAACACGCAAGAAGAAAACCCTTGTCCAGTATGGCTTTGCGGACAGCCCACCCGGATTAAATGCAAGAAAAACCGGCTCAAAACAGATTATACGAAGCACCCTTTCGGACCGAAACACAGAAAGGAGTCTTCGTTATGAAATACGACGCCAAGGAATTCAAAAAATACCCGGAGATTATGAACAAGGAGCAGATGCGGATCGCCTGCCACATCAGCAAGCAGACGGCGCTCTATCTTCTCCAATTCAACCTAATTCCGCACACCTGCACCGGTAAGAAAACCCGCTGCTACGCCATCAAAAAGAGCGATGTGATCGCTTTTATGAACGACCGTGAGGTCAACCCGGAAAAATACATAGCGCCGAAGAACTGGTACAAATACGGAAGCGAAATGGTTCGGCCCTATAAAATCCGCATCCATCCGCCGTGCGCCAAAGACGAGAAGAAGCTCCGGCGCTACTATGAGAGCAGGCTGGCCGCGCTGCCGGATGTGATGGATGTGGCCGCAGCCGTGGACTTCACAGGCTATAACCGCCGCACCGTCTGCCAATGGATTCGCGTGGGGAAGCTGAAGGCGCTGGCGCTGCTGCAGAAGTACATGATCCCCAAATGCTATCTCATCGACTGGCTCTGCTCGGACGATTACAACAACACCAACCGCAAATCCCGCCGGCATATCGATATGCTTTGGGAGGCGCAGAAATGGAGAGATGGGCGATGAAGAGACGCATAGTTGGAGATCTGATCTACAGCAGCGTTGACCCACAGGAACGCAGTTATCGCGCGAAAAAGACCGTTAGGAAGGCGTCCGACTCACTGGACGACCTGGAGGAAAAGCTCACCGAGCAGCTCGCTGGCAAAAACAAAGCTCTGTTTCTCCGCTTCTGCAACGCCTACGCCGAGTTCATGGGCGAATCCGAACTGGACACCTTCATCACCGGCTTCCACCTCGGCGCACGGTTTATGATGGATACCTTTCTGAGCAACGACGCGCCGTTTGAGAGCTTTCTGGAGGGGTAGGATCAGCAGCAAAATTTGAAAAGTGCGTTTTTTGGCGCCATTTTTCTATTGAATAGTGTGATTCACTGCTTCTGCAACTGAAAATTCGCTGAATATTCACCGAAAATTCGCTTTATTCGCTCGACGAGGGTGAATAAAGCGAATTATTCGTTTTCGGGGCCTGAGAAGCCAGATAAAAAATGCCAAGGAGAATAGTCAAGCGAGATTTGTTAAACCGCACATGCCTTTTCTCGATGCGGAGAAGCTACAGGACTATAGTGAAGAAATCAGTTTTTCCACTGATGCGATCATAGCGTTCCAATCAGTTGTAGTAATTGCATGAGCAGCGAGCGCAGCGGCAAGCTGTGGTGAAAAGTCGCCAAAGAATTTCTTTATCCCGCCAATAGCTTTCTGTAGTCTTTTCTTTTTCGGTGCAGGTGCGTTGATCTGCTCTTTTACGGATTCCAAATCATCCTTAACGTCATCTGCGGCATCTTTTGGAATATCAGGGATATCATCCAAGTGGGGGAGAATCTTTTCGATCATTTTTTCAATTTCAGCAATCTGATCCAGATTTCCCGCAAGAACTGTGGTCTCACTATTGATCGTCCCGCCACCTTGCTGGTTGACGGTACCATAGACAGTCCCAATGTTTTGAGTAACGCCTAACGGCTTTTGTTCTTCCATGAGGATCATTTCTTTAGAAATGGCGTCGTTTATGAAATCGATCAAAGGTTTAAAAGCGATGTCGAGGAAGTGTTGAATGATTTCATTGAACTTTTTCTGTGAATGAGGATAATGCATTGCAATACCAAGTATGTTTGAGCCATTGCTGATAATGTAGTCAAGATAATCATACATTGCCTTGACATGGCAAGCTTCGTCTACTGGAACTTCGATTTCATGCCAGCCGCTATGTTTGCTTTGCCTGAAACAGTTCTGCCAATCATAATCAACTTCACCGATTGCATCAGAGATTATCCCTGAGATGAAAGGCGTGTCGTCAATATATTTCTTAAACCGTTGGATCATAGTTGCAGCAGTATCATCGGTGGAATTTAGGAAATTGCTCGACAATCTGCGAAAATCCAGACTCAATCTTCTTAATTCAGTATAAGTAATCATAAATCTAACCCACAGTATGGACAGAAAATCTTAGAAGCACCAGCGCAGTATAGGACCTTGGTATGGTGGTTACAAATAGTGCACTGAAATTCAACCTCCTGAGTATCCTTCTCCTTCAGTTCTCGCACATTTACCTTTTTGAGCGGTTTATAGGTCATCTTGATGATGCCCTTTTTCCGATTGATGGATTTAGCCATTTTCCCGAATGCTTTGTTGAGTTCCTCAATCGCATAATTAGTAGCCAGTTCTCGGGCCTTTTCAATGACATCTTCCGAATAGAAGCTGGCTTTCTCTTTTGACAGGCCGCAGTATGGACAAAACAGCTCAGAAAAAGGCTCTTCGTCATTCTGATACTCTCCTGCTTGCAACTTGAAATCAGAATTGCAATACGGACAAGTAAATGTAACGTATCCCTCGTTATCTCCTTGTATCGTGAAAGATAGCATTGTTTCGCTCATACAAAACCCTCCATTGTGAAGAACAATTAGACAGTACCATCGTAAACAGTACAAGCCCAATTATCATAAACTATTGAAGTTTTGGTTAATCCTAAAATGGCATATCAAAATCTGTGTCCTCGTCCAAGGGAGCAGGACCTTCTGCAATGAACTTGGCTCGCTCATATAGTTCATCGTAAGTTAGAACCTCTGGGCATCTTAATTCCTGACGAAAGCGCTCAAATGAGTTTCTTTTGTCCCAATTATTAAGCTCACTCGTCTTTCCGATCACCACTATCCCCTTTGGGGAAACCGTATAGATCCTAGGTAGTTGTTCACGATTGTGCTCAGTCCTCGCGTCAGTTTCCCACTGAGCACAGTTCACTTGAATTTGTGAAACAGCACCAGTTAATTCATTACTGGCACCCCATACGCCATTCCTGTATTGCTCTCTCTGAAGGAGCGGCGTGGTGGGTTTTTTGATTTCGACGAGGCAAGTAAACCTTGTCTCTGCTTCGGTTGCGGTAAGGAAGTCGCCGCGCTGTCCACCCCTTCCATCTACGGCAACACCGCCATAGTTTGGCTGAGGCTGTATTACTCGAAGTATCTGATATCGCAAGCCATAGCCAAATATCCAGGTGTTCTCCTCGAAGAAGTCTTGCCAATTATTCTCAGACAACGTGTTGTCCTGCAGCATCTCCTCGAAACGATGCAGTACAGCTAATCTATCCTCTTGTATTTTCGCGTTCGCTAATCGGGTGGCAATATTGGGGTTATCCTGTACAAGCTGATTCCAAATATCTTCACCGAGATTTGCTTCAAGAAGTCTTTGGATGATACGGGCTTTATTTTGATCTGTTATTACAAGATCATTTACATTCGTAACTCTATATCTGTGGATTCCGGGTCGAACACCTTCTTCGTCAAGAAGTGCTTGAATTTCTTGAATACGTTGGGTCAGGTTGGTAACGGCTTCGGTATTCAATTCAATTTCTATACCATCACCTGCGTTTAAGTGCCGAAAATCTACAGGAACCGGAGTTTCTCTATCACCGTTCCGGCCCTTCTTATACCGAATAATCGAGCCACGTATACCGCCTTCGTGCATCTGCGGTTTGAAAACAATTGCCGTTTGAGTCGTCTCGGTTAATACAGATTCGCCAATTTCGGCGAAGCCTGCACCCACAGTCCTAGTTGTGATCGTATCCATTAATGACCTCCACACAGAACAAAATTGCTTAAATCAGCTATTATCTAACTTTTCTTGGGAAGGCTGGTGATGATGGATAGTTTCTCATCCAGAATAGCGCGGTTTTTCTTCTTTAGCTCGCACTCCCAGATCCTAATCACGGACCAGCCGCGTCTTTCAAAAAGGTTCGTAATAGCTTTATCGTGTTCAATGTTCCGAGTTCTCTTCTTTTTCCAGTACTCTGCATTCTCAGCCGGTCTGGTATTACGGCAATCATGGCCATGCCAAAAACATCCGTCAACAAAAATTGCAATCCGTTTATCAAGAAAGACGAAATCCGGGTGACCTTTAACATTGTATTTTCTCCTCCACCCAGTGATATGGTTGGAGGAGAAATACTGGATTAGCTTTAGCTCAGTGCTTTTGTTGCCTGAAGACCTAACGCCCTTCATTATTTCAGATCTTTTATCCTTTGAAAATACGTCTGCCATAATGAATCGCCATCTTTCAGTCGTTGTAATTCAGAAGAGCAACCTCACCGCCAACAATACTATGCATTATTTCGTCAATTTCAGACACGATCCCCATTTGCGATGCGATCTTATTGAATAGATCTAAAAGCTCTTTTAGATCATCGCGAGTAAAATCGCAGTGCGTAAACCGATATGAATGAAATTTGAGCCAACAGTCCTTGATTACGTTATATCCTGCAATCGTAAACTTCTGCAAAGAAACAGGGCAATAGATTCGAATGCTGTTGCCAGTTACTTCATCCCTAACGATAAGTTGCTCATTCTCTTCATCGTAAGGACTCCTCGATGCAGACCTACTATGCTCAAGATGGAACCCCGTCCACATCTGCGCAAGCAGCTCGTCGTAGTTAAAATCAAGTACGTTATCGACCGCAGCGTCGTTCTTCTCAAGGATAGCTAACCGCTCGCCGAGTTCCGCGAGACGAAGAAATAGGCCGGCATCATCAACTATAGGAATTCTTGCGCGGCTTTCCGATTGATTTACTACAAACAGCGCGCCATAAAATTCCTCAAGATATACCTGAGAGCAGAAAACGGCATAGGAGTAAAACACCATTTTCTTGGCACATTCGGAGTCATCAAGACCAGTTAGCGCGGAGTAGCGCTCAATCAGACTTTGATGAATATTGTTTATAACCGCATTTGTGTGAACATCTCGAATGTAGTGATTTAGGTAAATATGACCATTACCCCTGCGGCTCAGGTCGTTGTCAGGGAAATACCAGCAGAATGAAGTGAACTGCCCAAGTGATTCATCCAAATCCTTTGGTGCATGAGCCAAGGAGAATCCAACCGTATCCGGCAAATCATAGACTGCCTTTATTTCTGGTCGAACCCTCGCGCCTCCACCGCCAATGCCCGCCTGGTAATCAAAAATAGTTCCCCAGAGCAATGCGTTAGAATTTACAAATGGCCTAAACGAACAAGGGCGTATGTTCTCAGCCAAAACGGAATCAAGCTCTTGCCGAGAGGTGCAAGTGTTTAATGCATTCTGGAAGGCAAGAATCTTTGATTCAACTACCGGCTTATCCTGTCCTCCGATCCATTCCTGCGCTTTTATAACCCCTTCACTTGCAATTTCGCGGCTACGACGTTTGAGCATCGGTTGTTTCACATGAGTAAGAAGAGCTGTCGGAGCCATCTTAGCGCCAGAGCATTGATTTAAAAAGACGCCGGGAGCACCAGTTTCAGTGCTAATTGGCCAGAATTGAGCGTAGAGTTGCTCATTAAACGGGCGTGATGGCATAAATGAATACATAGCGTCGCTAATCGGAAATGTAATAAAGCGACGCATCGTTTCTTCAATACTACCATTAAGAATTGCTTCTTTTTCGCTTCGCCTTTCACGAGATATATCTGCGTAATTTATTTCTGAGGCATTATTGTCTTCGCCATATTTTCTGGTAAGAACAATTATGGCTCGGCCCTGCATTGTCATGAAGATGCTGTCGCCACGAATTCCCGTCCGAGCATCGGTGTCAATTGCAATCGCCCAAACATTGGAGAAATGCTCGACCAAATACTTTCGGGCATATTTGTAGGACTCAGCTTCAAGAAAGGAAAGCGGAACGATAAGCGCCAGTACCGAGTGATTATCGGAAGCCAGCAGCTTTTCACAGCTCCAACGCAGGAACTGAACAAACGGATTGTTGATTTGCTTCTGAATGTTTTGTCTCCCACGTCGGTTTTCGACCGGTGGTCGGAAATCCTCCATCAAATCAATAATCTGCGAAAACTCTTCAGAGACATTACTCCTATTAGAGTCAGAAGACGGTGGATTCCCAATGATCAGTTTCAAAGGACGAGAGGATAATTCTTTAGCTCGAATCAGCTCTTGTCCCTCGATAGAGCGAGCATTTGCATCATCATTCAGAAGATAGTTGCTCAGTGTATTTGCCAAGATAATACTTGGATGCAGATTCTGCTTTCTGTAATGCTGCTCGACAAGAGACATACGATAGTTAGCAAGCATATATGGTGCAGGAAGGATCTCAAAGCCACAAAGGTTATATGCGCCGTCTCCTTCGTCGTGGGCCACGATCTGCTCAAGAAAAGAGCCTGTTCCGCAGCAGGGATCAATGATTGTATTGCCGTCATCATATATGGTTGCACCATCAAAATGATCGGCCACAACTTTTCCCACAAATCGAACTACAAACTCCGCAAGGAGCTTCGGCGTGTAGAATGCTCCATAGTCAAACCGAGCTTGCTTGTCAAATTTGTTGAAGAACAGTTCGAATAAGCGATGGTAATCAGGATTCTGCAATTGTTGATCGGTCATCTGAACAAAAGACAAGAACGCGATACATTCATCCACCCACTGACCAATGAACATACCGTCCCCAGCATGGTCTCTGAGGTAGACCATTAGGTTTCGAAATGGCAAAAGCGCTTCGCCATCTGCGACGTCATTATAGGCATATGACCGGATTTTTTCAGCCTTTTGAGTAGGCGTATCCTCGCTTGAGCAGATAACTCTGTGGGCGAACAGGAGACAGAACATAATGACTTGCGCAGTAAAATCTGCAAAGACTCTTCCTGTTCTAAGTTGAGGATCATTATGGTTATAAACGAGTTCTCTTAAACCGTTTAGAAGCTCAATGATATGATGTTCGTCTTCATTCATTGCCTCTTCTATGGTTAAATCTGAGTATTCTCGTATTTCATCAGCCAGGTTTCGAGTGCGAATTGCGACGAGCTCAACCAGCTTTTCTTCGTCGACACGTTGTGGAGCGGGGTTAGAGAAAAATTGCTCCATATAAAACCTAAATAGCGGATCAACCGGGAGCCTCGACCAATCTAACGCGTCCATTCGTGCTTTGTCTATAATCGAGACTACAACCGGCGTTTCGGTAAAACAGAATACGAAATCAATGCCGTCCGTAATGATAAGCTTGTGCCCTAACGTCAGATATCGGTTAATCTGATCCCTATACGGGGTAGTATCGAACGGCTCGTTGGATGGACCTTTCGCCTCAATATAGCCGTAAACACCAAGCGAGATGCGATCCTGTATTCTCCAGTCAGGCCGCCCCATTCTTCCTTGATTTCTCGGCTCAAGAATGATGTCGAAAGTACCTGCCGGGTTCAAGTCATGCGCTATCCTCCTAAACATTTCATGCATAGGGACGCGAAAAGAAAGCTCGGCTGTGTGCTGTCCTCCATGAAGAGCAGCTCTGTATTCGTTTTGGTAAGCCCGCAAATAAGCTCTAACGCTCGCATCAAACGGCATTTATTTCTCACCAACTTTCCGATAGCATTCGATGATACTCTGTCCAATCTTTTCTGCAAGAAGCGGTGGTACCGCATTCCCGATCTGTCGAGCTATATCAACTTTATTCCCTGTAAACACAAAATCCATTGGGAAACTTTGGAGTAGTGCGCCTTCGCGAAGCGAGATACTACGATCCTGGACCGGGTGGCCAAATTTCCCACGGGTGAAACTATCGAACCGCGCAGTGATTGTTGGCGCTACATCGTCCCAAGCCATGCGTCCGTAAACACTACGGAATCCAATTACTGAGCTGTCGACTTTATGACAGTCAGCTAGTAATTCTTCGGGAAGATCGTCTCTTCCTTGTCCCTCTTTGATAGCCTGTATTCTCTTGAGATTCAGTTCGGATAGCCGGTCTCTTCTGTGGAGTGATATTTCCGGATGATCGGTTCCGTCTGAAGGAGGAGCCGGAAGATTTCCAATCATATCGCGCACCGTGTGTCGAGCAGCTACGGGCTCTGGATATTTATAGTGCTCGCCCAGGTCATTTCGCTCACCAACGATAATGTAGCGTTTTCTCCGCTGTGGAACTCCATAATCTTGGGCATCAAGTAAATCAACGTGCACCTTATATCCTATCTGTTCGACATCTTCAATTAGTTGCTGTAAGATAGTTTTGCCACGCTTTCCAGCAATACCTGTAACGTTCTCCATGACAAAGTACATTGGATAGAGTTCGTCAATGAGCTTGCCATATTTTAGTACAAGTTCATTACGCTCATCCGTATCGCTTCCGCGCCGTTGGACTGAGAAGCCTTGGCACGGTGGTCCTCCGGCTAAAAGAAATAATTCACCACGTTGAAGATTGCACTTTTTCAATAGCTCTCCATTCAACATATCTGCGATATCGGCGGCCTCTGCCGGATGATTAAAGTATTTCTTGTTCGCCTTGATTGTATCAATACAGATCTGATCAATATCAAAGCTAAGAAGAATATTAAAACCTGCACGTTTGAGCCCAAGCCCAAGACCTCCCGCACCGCAAAAGCTATCGATACAGGTATATTTCGTTGCCTTGGCAGCTTGATCTTTCATCTTAATTCCCGCTATGACGCTGGAAAAAGAACTGCTCACCGGTTCGTCAATAGATTGCGGGCTAGCGGATAGCTCGTCGGCTGTGGGCTCTGTGGACAGAAGCTCAATCAGAATATTTGCAGCAATTGCCGAAGAGAGCAACGGCGGTACAGCTTCTCCAATCTGCCGATAAATATCGTCGGACTTGCCGGTGAATTCAAAACCATTCGGAAAGCTTTGAAGAAGCGCTGCTTCTCTTGCTGTTAGTCCACGATCTTGTTCTGGATGCGTGTATCGACCGCTGGCTGGGTTTCTAGCATAATGAGTGATAGTGATAGACGGCTTATCCCAATACAAGCGCCCATATACGTCGTAAAAGCCCCTTACCCTATCTAGACATTCAGGTCCGACACCTTCCGGCCTGCTACCGCCGTCGTGGGGAACCTGTCTAATGACGTCAATAGTGCTTTGCTTGTGAGCCGCGCTTTTATGCATTGGATCGTTAGGATCAGCAACGCCAGCGGCAACCGGTGGCAATTTCGAGATTGCATCACGGACAGTTCGATATTCATTCGGCGTTAGGTAGCCTTCTGGCAAAAGGAACTCCTTCTTCATGCCGATTACTATTGTTCTGAAGCGATCTTGCGGAACACCAAACGCCGCAGCGTTATAAATGTGCTCTTTTACTGTATAGCCCAGTTGCTGATAGCTTTTCTTTGCCGCAGAAAAATAGCGCCAGTACTTTTGAGATAAAAACTCGGGCACATTTTCCATAACAATGACATCTGGCATAATTTTCCCAACAATTGTTGCGAAAGCCATGACGAGGCTATTTCGAACGTCGTCTTCTTCGTCCCAATGCCTCTTTCGATGAGATGAAAAACCCTGGCATGGTGCGCAACCAATCAAGATGGTGGGCTTATTAGTGTCAAAACCTATGCTCTCGAGGAGAGTTTCGAGTGCACCTTCTTCATTTGCCAGTCGAACGATGTCTTCGTGGATCACAGGAGTGTCGAAGTTTCGGCTATATGTCTGTGCGGATATCTGGTTGATATCGCAGCCGCCGAGCATCTTAAATGTCGGAATAACGGTATTAAGCGCTGCAAATCCCAGAGATGTTCCACCTGCTCCACTAAAAAAGTCAAGGACTTGAATAGGATTGTTATAATAAGAGCTGCTTGTAAGGGGCATAAACTCAGAAAGTGACTCTTGAACCTCTTTTACAAGTAGAGATTTAAGAGCACGAAAATTCCTGACACCCCATTTATCCCTGTTTAGATTAGCATTCAAAGCGTTGATATCCATTACGCTTCCTCAACTTTCCTACAGCTTTTTAAGCAAGTTATTCATAGTAGACGATTTAAAAGTGGCAAGACTGTCAATGTACCTATACTGAAAAACCCAAAGCGACAGCTACTCGTCAATCATTTCCATAATGTCGTCAACGGTGCAATTAAGAGCCTTGCACACTTTGCATAGGACATCAGTGGTGACGTTATCCCCATGTGTCAACTTGTTCATTACATAATGACTAACGCCAGCCATTTCCTCAAGATCCTTCTTCTTTAGATCTCGGTCTATTAAGAGCTTCCATAATTTTTTATAACTCACAGTCATATAGCAAACCTCATTTACTTTATTGCTTGTGCCAATAGTATTGGGAGTGCCGCTTTTCAACATATAAATCTGAATTTTGATAATTATATCACAGCCCGCACAAAAAGTCCACATATTTCAACAAATGTTTTCGCTCGAAAACTCAATCAAGGTATAACGTCATAAGGACATACAAACCCTTCAATTTGGCAAATATTAACCTGCGTTTCTGAGGGAGTTTCTATGATGTCAAATCTGCAAATCTGATTTTTACACATTGGCGCTTTCTGGCGTTCTGCGGTAGGATATGGATGAAGAAAGAACCACCCACCGTAAATGTGAATGGAGGCGCGGTATGGAAAACAGGTTTGCAGCGGCGCGGAGGCGGTATCTGCGCGAGTACAGAGACGGCATCTACACGGGGATGCTGCTGACCGGCAAGCTGGACGACCATCTCAAGGAAATCGGTGACACGGCACAGGAGATGTTCGATCGGCTGGTCGCGCAGATGAAGGATGCTGAGGGTGTCACTGAACGGCTGAAGGCCGAAAAACAAATGGAATGGGTGGGACGGATGAACAGCATCTGCAGCCGTGCGGAGGAAGTTGTCCTTTCTGAGCTGGTTTATTGCTGAGGTGTGGTGATGTTCAAGTATAGAAGAAATCGAGTGTTAGCACTCTGCGCCGGCGAGCGACGGCTGCTGGTAAAGGCCCTGTTGTCCTTTCGGAACAAGCTGGTAGCAAGCGGCAAGCCCGATGAGGATATCAATGAGCTGCTGATCCGGCTGCTGCGGTAAAAACTGAATACGAGAAATGAGCGTCTGCTTCTGAAAAGAGGCAGGCGCTTATTTTTATGGCATCAAT
>OHSM01000119.1_pt1 | contig 45155 bp, 39 predicted proteins | sample 1578671 | NCBI WGS metagenome assembly OHSM01 (sample SAMEA3879591, study PRJEB24766) | human gut metagenome | biome: human-associated habitat; feature: feces | place: USA | collected 1985/1987 | reverse complement strand
TTCAAATACTCGATTCTCACGGTCTTTCAATTCCAATTTCTTTTTCAGCGGCCTTACCTTGTGAATGGGTGGCAGGCGACAGCTTGACGGGATGAGCGAAGCGAACCTCCAGAGGTTTCACCCCCGCCGGGGCGGATGACAAGAAACACAATATTTATCCGTAATTTTAATCACATCCAGAGAAATTACAATTTTGTACTGTGGTTTTAGACAGATAAAAATCATAAATTAATTTCCAGAAAAAACCACAAAACACATAAAAATCTTCCACGGGACATAAAAATCTGCATCCCTGTGCCCACATTTCCAATGTTTTCGAAAATTTTTTGCATACTATTGCAGCCTTGAAACACGATGATGCCGCCGTTAGTGTGGCACATCATCATGTCAAATCATTGTTAAATAAATTAAAAACATTAACTTTATGGAAGAAACATTCAAGGCTAGGTACATCGATCCAATGATCGACTGGAGCTTCAAAAGACTATTCGGCTCGGAAGTAAACAAGGACATCCTCATTGAATTCCTTAAAGTCATTTTCCCGGAATTCGACATCGAGGACATCACATACCTTCCGTCCGAACAGTTGGGAATCATGGAAAAGGACCGCAGGGCAGTTTTCGACGTCATCTGCAGGGCCTCGGACGGAAAGGAATTCCTGGTCGAAGTGCAGCGCGGCGCACAGGAACACTTCTTCGAGAGGGCATTGTATTACACCTCCTTCCCGATCCTGAAGCAGGGCAAGAAGGCCATGGAGAAAGAGGAGGGAGATCCGAAGAGACCATGGAACTTCAGGCTAGACGGTGTGTTTTTCCTGGGAGTGCTGAACTACAAGCACCTGGACGACGACCGGATAGAGCACCGATATTGGCTGCGCGAAGGAACAACAGGCGAGACCATGACCGACAAACTGAAATTCGTCTTCGTCGAAGTCGCGAAGTTCAACAAGACCGAGGACGAACTGACCACCGACCTGGACAAATGGCTGTACATGCTGAAGAACCTGTCGGATCTGCTTGAAAGACCGGCGGCACTGCGCGACAAGATCTTCAAACGGATCTTCGATGTAGCTGAAATTTCCAGCCTTGATGATGAAGACAAGAAAAAATACATCAGCAACATGCAGACGGCAAGGGACACATACAACCAATTGGAGTACGCGAAGAAAAAGGGTCGCGAGGAAGGGCGCAGAGAAATCGCTGTGAATTTGTTACGAATTAATTTACCTATTCAGACCATCTGCGAAGCCACCGGACTCACTGAGGAAGAAGTCGCTGGTTTGAAAGAAAACTGATGCCGGGACTTCAGCTTATCATAGAGCGCATAGCAGTTTTTCGGTGTAGAAAAGGGATATGCGGACAACATGACGGGCGGGACGCGGCTACACCTTCGCCAGGGCGTGGCCGCGTCCCGCTGACTTTCCATGGGCAAAAGCATGGAACGGACAAACGTGCATCAAGACGTAACTCCGGAGACGCTTACAGTGATTCTCTCGTGCGTAAAAAGGCCTGATTTACTCACGACACGACGAATTTGGGCCATGACGTGAGCGGAAAACGTTTTATCACGCACGGCACTGTGGAACCCATAATGTCTCCATACATAAGAAACGGGTGCAGCCATCCATGGATCTCCGAACAGAACGTCGGGCACACTGGGATGAGCGAGGCACAACAACGAGCCGCATCACGGCTGCCATACCAAAACCCGGGAAACAAATTCCGGAAGCATCACTCCCCCACCTTGAGTTTCATGCGGTTCCAGCCCAGGACCGGGAGAATGAAGGAGAGGAGGCAGGCGGAGAGCCAGAAAATGGCGGCAGGGGTGAAATCGTAGGCCTGGGGAACGGAGGCGGACGAAAGTTCGGAACCGCCTTGGATAAGGTAGCCGCTGACAATGTCCTGGATGGCAGCTGCGACGTAGCTGGAAACACCCACGATGCCGAGAGCCGCGCCGGTAGCCTTGCGAGGGACTATGTCTACAGCCATGAGACCTGCTACCACGCAATAGAGCACGCCGATGAACAGACTGAAGAACGACACATATATTATATTCATGACGTAGCCTCCCTTCGTGAAAAGGAACAATGCCAATGAAATCAGGCAAAGGATGCCGGAAAGGACCACGGGCTTGACGCGGTTGCCACGGAACACGGTGTCGGAAAGCCAGCCGGCAAACACGGTACCGGCCACGCCGAACGCCTCGGAAAAGGCAATGATCTGCGTCGCGGCCGGAAGAGAAAAGTTTCTGGCCTTCTGAAGGAACAGCACTCCCCAACCACTTATGGCATATTGAGTTATATATACAAATGCACTGGAGACGGCAATAATCCAGATGCCGGGATGCCTGAGGACAATCTTCTGAAGCTCACGCGTCGGCATGGAATCCACCTTCTTCGGTGTTTCCCCGGAAAGAGTCTGGACAGACGGAAGTCCCTTGCTCTCAGGCGTATCAGAAACGAAAAGCAGCGTAATCACTCCGCCGCAGACTCCAGCCGCAGCAGCAAAGATGAAGCCCCACTCCCAGCCGAGGGCACCTACCACCACACCCGTGAGAATGAACGTCAGGAATTTGCCGAGATACGGGCTCGCGCTGAAAATACTGTAATAGGTGCCGCGTTTGGACAACGGGAACCAGCGGGAAAGATTGATGATTCCCGGAGGCGCGCCCATCGACTGCACCCAGCCGTTCACACCCCAAAGGATAAAAAAGGCAATGAATATCAATGTTCCGGATATTCCGGTCAATGTTCCGAGAAGCCCCAATGCCCCCATCACGAGATTCACGACGGCGGAAACGAAAAGTCCCACAGCCATGAAACGGCGGATATTGCAATAATCCGCTATGAAGCCATTGGTAAATTTGCCGAGCGCATAGATGAACAGCAGGGCGGAACCGATAAGTCCAAGTTCCCCGGCAGTAAGCAACCCACTGTCAATCAGCGGCTGCTTGACTACGCTCAATGTCATTCTGCATACATAATAGAGGCTGTATGCTGCCGTCGCGCCCCAAAAAGTTCTGGCGCGTAATCTCTTGTAGACCTTATCTACCTCATTTTCAGCCACCTTCGACGCGGATGGCTTGCTTATCCTGAAATAAGTGTATAAGCTCATCAGTAACTGCATTCCTGCACGGAAACATTGATCCGGGCATTTGCGGATACAAAATTACAAAAATCTTTGACGGCAACGAAAAAAGACGCGCCCCACTTTCATCGGACCCGGAATTTTTATAAATTTGTGTTCCGCGATTTTCGAAAAACGAAAAAACAAAACAATAATAGAATGAAAAACCACATCATGAAAGCGGCATTGGCCGCAATGCTGGTCTGCCTGGCCACCATGTCACAGGCACAACAAACTCCAAAAAACGTAAAGTACACGTTTACCGAAGCTTCAGACCTGACTCTCATCGGAAAACTCTTCCCGGACACACCGAACCCTTACCACAGAATCGACACTGTGAAATACAAGGGCTTCACGAAATCAGAGAACCAGCAGGTCAGAGAATCTTCCGGCATCGCCGTATCTTTCAAGACCAATTCATCAGTAATCTCCATAAAGACCAATTACGCCTATCTGTATTATGGAATCAATACCGGAGGCTTCTCTGCCCGCGGATATGACCTGTATATAAAGAAGGACGGCAAATGGCTGTGGGCCGCTGCAGGCGCTGCTCCTCTCAACAAGGAACAGGACTACAACTATGTAATTCTCAAGAACATGGACAACACGGAGAAGGAATGCCTGCTCTACCTGCCACTTTTCAGCGAGGAAAATTCCATACAAATCGGCGTGCAGGAAGGAGCCACCATCACCAAGGGCGAAGCACCGTTCCGTCACCGCATCGGCATCTTCGGTTCAAGCTTCACACATGGAACGAGCACATCACGTCCGGGAATGACATATCCGGCGCAGTTCACCAGAAACACAGGCATACAGATGTTGAGCATCGGATGCAGCGGAAACTGCAAGATGCAGACATATTTCGCTGACGCATTGGCAGATGCAGACGTGGATGCATTCGTATTCGACCCATTCTCAAACCCGGATGCATCAATGATAAAGGAACGTTTGTTCCCGTTCATCGAGAAGCTCCAGGCCGCCCATCCGGGAGTTCCTCTCATATTCCAGCAGACAATCTACCGAGAAAAAAGGAACTTCGACCACTGGGCAGAAAATGTCGAAGCAGCCAAGATGGAAATGGCAGACAGCATGATGAAACTGGCCTGCAAACTTTATAAGGACGTGTATTTCATCAGCACGGACGCCACCGACGCAGTACATGACAGCAGCGTAGACGGCGTTCATCCGGGAGACCACGGATACACGCTCTGGGCAGAATCCATCCAGAAGCAGATTCTGAAGATTCTGAAGAAGTACGGCATAAAGTAATCCCTACAAAATATGAAACGAAACAAAAAGACATCAGTATTGGCTTCGATGAGCATCATACTCGCATCCTGCGGAGCCGGACAGACATCCGGATCCAACGCCATTCCCGAGGACAAAGCTGTCGAAAACAAAGTCGAAAGCGTCCTGAAGAAAATGACCCTGGAAGAAAAAGTCGGGCAGATGGTACAACTCACTGCCGGGGCATTCTGCACGGACGATTTGGTCGATACTGCGAAAGTAAGACACCTCGTAAAAGAATACAAGATAGGCTCGTTCCTGAACACGTTCGGACCAACCAGCCGCCCGAGAGCCGTCACGGCAGAGCAGATCAAGAAGATCCAGGACATCACGATGGAAGAACTCGGAATCCCTATGGTCTACGGACTGGACATGATTCATGGCGCCACCTATCTCGATGATGCCACTTTCTATCCGCAGGAAGTGAACCTGGCAGCGACATTCGACAGGTCCTATGCCGAGATGATGGGCAAGGTAATCGCCTATGAATCAAGGGCCGCAATGACCCCGTGGGTATTCTCTCCTGTCATGGACCTGAGCAGAAACCCAAGCTGGCCGAGAGTCTGGGAAAGCTGGGGCGAAGATCCTTACCTCCAGTCAGAAATGTCCGTAGCGGAAGTGATTGGCGCCCAGGGTTCTGACCCGAACCACATTGGACTGGAAAACGTTGCGGTAAGCATCAAGCATTATCTCGGCTACGGAGCTGCAGCTACCGGTAAAGACAGGACACCGGCATACATTGCACCTGACGACCTGAGGGAAAAATATTTCAGGCCATTCAAGGATTGCATGCAGGCAGGAGCATTGACCATGATGGTCAACTCTGCATCAATCAACAGCGTGCCGGTCCACGCGAGCCATGAGTACCTGACAGAATGGGCGAAAGAGCAGCTCAAGTGGGACGGAATGGCCGTGACCGACTGGGCCGACATCAACAACCTCTACACCCGCGAGCATATCGCTGCCGACAGGAAAGAAGCCGTAGCCCTCGGTATCAATGCCGGTATCGACATGATAATGGATCCGTACGACCCTGAAGTCTGCAAGGACATCATCGCCGCTGTCAATGAAAAGATGATTCCGATGTCACGCATAGATGACGCCGTGCGACGCGTATTGAGGCTGAAAGTGCGTCTGGGACTGTTCGAGAACCCTGTTTGGAATGTGGACAATTATGATAAGTTCGCATGCAAGGAGTTCCAGGACAATTCTTACGATGCAGCGGTAGAGTCCATGGTCCTGCTCAAGAACGAGGACAATGTATTGCCGATAAGTGCCGGCAAGAAAATCCTTGTCGTAGGTCCTAACGCCAATTCCATGAGGACATTGAACGGCGGATGGTCTTACACCTGGCAGGGTGACGCCGACAAGTTCGCAAGTCAGTACAACACCATTTTCGAAGCATTGCAGAAAGTCTTTGGAGAGAAAAACGTTTCCTATGTAGCCGGAGTCAACTACAACATGGCGTCCGGAAAATGGGATAAAGAAACCGACATTGACATAAACGCTGCGGTACGCGCCGCGAGGAAGGCGGACATCATCATCGCCTGCATCGGTGAGAACACCTATTGCGAGTCACCGGGCAACATCAACGACCTCAACCTGTCATCGAACCAGAAGGAACTTGTAAGAAGCCTTGCGAAGACCGGAAAACCTATCGTGATGGTATTGAACGAAGGACGTCCGAGAATCATCAACGACATTGAACCGCTCGCAAAGGCACTCGTGGACATCATGCTGCCGGGCAATTACGGCGGAGATGCATTGGCCTCGCTCATCTCCGGCAAGGAGAACTTCAGCGGAAGACTGCCGTTCACCTACAGCAAATACGTAAACTCCCTTCACACATACGATTACAAGGTCAGCGAGAATGTCCAGACAATGGACGGCCTGTACAATTACGATGCGACAATGGACGTCCAGTGGCCGTTCGGCGCGGGACTCAGCTACACCAGTTTCGAGTACAGCGGGCTCAAGTCGATTTCGCCTGTTCAGTTCAATGCTGACGACATGTTGACCTTCGAAGTTACCGTCAAGAATACCGGCAGCGTGAAAGGCAAGGAAGCGGTGCTGCTGTTCTCAAGCGACATCATCGCAAGCAAAGTGCCTGATGTCAAGAGGTTACGTCAGTTCACCAAGGTAGAGCTCAACCCTGGGGAGAGCAAGATTGTACGCCTGGAAATCCCTGCACATGAACTTGCTTTCGTAGGTCATGACGGAAAGTGGAGACTGGAGAAGGGTCAGTTCAGAATCGCCTGCGGCAGCGAATCCATGATGATCGACTGCACGGAAACGAAAGTCTGGGACACCCCGAACATCGACTGAAAAACTACCTGAAAGGCTCTTCCAAGATACTGCGCCGATAAAGCACAGTTTCATATATAAATCTGATAATCAGATGAATAAGGAAAGCCGCCAAAAGTATATGGACCGCTATCGCCGGGTTGCCGGAGATGGCGGTTCTTGTCATTCCATGCATAATGAACCACACTGCGAAAAAGCCTGCCATGGCCCAAATGCTGGAATTGCGGATAGGCCTTGAAGCCGTGGCCCCGACATAAATGCCGTCCCAGGTAAATGCGGCACAGCCGACCAGCGGCATCGGAATAAGCCAAGGAATAAACTCCATGGACGCAGCCACCACATCATGGTCGGAAGTGAACACATAAAGCATCTGCCGCCCGAAGAGCCCGTACATCACCATGAAAACAGCCGCCACGCACATACTCCAGAAGAAAACGCATTTCACGGTAGAACGCACGGCAGGCAAATCCCTGCGGCCGACGAATTTTCCGGTCATTGCCTCGCCCGCATAAGCGAAGCCATCGACAAAATAAGAGAAAATCATCATCAGCTGAACCAGTATCGAGCTGACAGCCAACATCATATCGCCATAACGCGTCGAAATCACGGTAATGCCGGCATAAATCGCCATTATACAGAGCGAACGCAGGAACAAATCGGCATTGAGCGTGAAAAATTTCTTCATATGACTGTCCACGAATGCTTCACGCGCATCCTGCATAGAGAACTCCGCGAAGACCTTCTTGCGGTATTTGAAAAATATCACCGAAAAAGCGAAAAGAAGACCGGAATACTGCGCAATCAACGTTCCGGTGGCAATGCCGTTGAAACCGATGCCGTCGAATCCGACAGCAGCCACACCCATCGACAGACAAATGCTTCCGACAATGTTCATGGCATTGACTATCAAGTCAGTAATCATCGGACTGATACTGTCCTGCATCCCGATGAACCAGCCCTTCAGGGCCATGAGTGTCAATGTCGCCGGAGCCGCCCAGATACGGATATGGAAATAACTCTCCGCGAGCGTCCGGACTGCAGGTGAACTCTCCACGAACAGGAACACAAAATCCACGAAAATCCATTGTATCAATATACATATCAATGCAATGGACATCGACACCCCGACGGCACGTATCAGCGTTCCCGCCGCGGCTTTCATGTCTCCGCGCCCATAGGCCTGGGCCGTCATCCCTCCGGTTCCGATACGAAGAAAACTGAAATTCCAATATAAAAGGTCGAAAAGCAGCGTTCCGATGGACATTCCGCCGATCAGCACCGGCGCATCACCCTCCAGATGTCCGGCTACCGCAATGCCGACAATTCCCACCAGCGGCACAGTGATATTGGCCAGAATGCTGGGAACGGCAAGTCTAAGGATCTCTTTATGAAGTATGCTCATCTGAATTTCTTATCTTCTTCTATCATACCGAGATATGAGGAATAGCGTTCCGGACTGATTTCGCCGTTATCCACGGCTTCCTTCACCGCACAGCCAGGCTCATGGGTATGCGTACAAGGCGTAAAACGGCAATTCTCCGCCGCCTTGAGCATCTCCGGAAAATATCGCGCTATTTCCTCCTTCTCCAGATTCACCAGACCGAAACCCCTTAGGCCCGGCGTATCAATCACGGCACCGCCCGATGCCAGCCGGTACATCTCATACAACGAAGTCGTATGCTTGCCCTGAAGATGCGCCACGGAAATCTTCCCGATCTTCGGGTCCAGCGACGGGTCCAAAGCCTTTATCAATGAGGACTTTCCGACTCCGGACTCGCCCGAGAACAGGCAAACATTGCCATCGCAGATGCCGCGCAGCTCCTCAATCCCCTCGCCCGTCTTCGCCGAAGCCTGCACCACACGATAACCCGCCCCGGTGTATATGTCAATGAAATTCTGAACGGCTTCAGGCGCTTCGTTCCTATACAAATCCACCTTGTTCATGACAATCGTGACCGGCACGCCATAGACCTCGCACGTCACGAGCATCCTGTCCAGAAAAGGCAGCTTGATTTCAGGAAAATACAGGGACACCACGGCAAAAGCCATGTCAATATTGGCCGCAATCACATGCGACTGCCTGGAAAGATTCGTGGATTTTCTGACCACGAAATTCTTTCTGTCCAGAATCTCCGTTATCAATGCAGGATTTTCCAATATCACTTCGCCGGGAGTTTCAGCCCCTGTTTCGAAAAGGACATGATCCCCCACCGCAACCGGATTTGTAGAGTCATTGGATTTCAGGCGTATACGTCCTTTCAGCACTGCCGGAAACGGATTCCAGTCCGGCAGCATGGAAAGCATATAATGACTTCCGGCATTCTTTACGACCGTAGCTTCTCCTGTCATGATAGTAAACGTCTTTTAAACCTCTTCCCAGATGTAAATCTTGTCACCGCGACGAAGCCTTACAGGAATCTTGCCGTCAGCATTGACCTGAACGGCATCAGCCTCGGCCCTCGACTTCGACGGAGAATCATCGGCATTCGGATTGATTTCGACATCTCCGTCACGAACGCCCTTGTTCTCCGGCACGATGGCGACAGAGCAGCGGACTCCCTTCACGGCCTCCTCGACAGGCTTCAGCGCCACACGCAAGTCATTGACAGTAAATTCAATGACACCAGTAGTGGCACCTGTCGCCATGCATTTCGCACCCAATTTGAGAGGTGCGGACTCGACAGCGATTTCGGCTACACCGATGCGGTCAAACCAATTCGTAACCTTGCCGCAATACACTTTCTTCCTGGTCGCGGAGCTGCCGTAGACAGAACTCCATTCGCCCAGACGCGCACCCTGATAATAACCATCCCAGAATCCGCGGTTGAACACTTCAGAGAGTTCCTCCTTCAGTGAAGCAGCCAATTCCGGCGTATATGTCCCGTCACAAACGGCATCAGCAGCCTGGCGATAGCATTGAGCACAACGCTTCACATATTCGGCAGATCTCGCACGTCCCTCTATCTTGAACACCTTCACGCCGGCGTCGATGATTTTATCCATGAACTCGATGGTACACAAATCTTTAGGGGACATGATATATTTATTGTCAATGTTCAGCTGCGTACCGGTCTCCAGATCAGTGACCTCATAGCCGCGACGGCAGAGCTGATAACATGCGCCACGGTTCGCGGAAGCACCATACGTCTGCAAACTGAGATAGCACTTGCCGGAGATGGCCATGCACAACGCTCCATGTGCGAACATCTCGATACGCACGAGATCACCGGCAGGGCCTTTAATCTCCTCGCGCTGTATCGTCTCATATATATCCTTGACCTGATGGAGATTAAGCTCACGCGCAAGCACCACGACGTCGGCAAACTGCGCATAAAACTTGAGCGCGTCCGCATTGGAAATGCTCAACTGTGTGGAGATATGGACTTCCATTCCGATCTGGCGGCAATACATTATCGCTGCCATGTCGGACGCGATCACCGCATCCACACCGGCCGCTTTCGCAGCGTCCAGAGCCTTGTGGGCAGGTTCAATGTCTTCCTGATAAAGGACAATGTTCAGCGTCAGATATGTCTTGACCCCGTGCTGCCGGCAGATCCTTACTATTTCCGCCAAATCTTCCGGCTGGAAATTGTTCGCCGAATGCGACCTCATATTGAGGTTTCCCACGCCGAAATATACGGAATCCGCCCCGCCTTCGATAGCCGCCATCAGGCATTCGAAATTCCCCGCAGGGGCCATTATCTCCAGTTCCTTCTTCTCCATCATGCTTATTTTTTTCTGCCTATAAGCTTGTCGGCGAAGCGTTTGAGCATTTCATAGCGCACTTTGCCGAGATCCAGTTCCTCCACAGCATCCATGGCTTCTTCGGTAAGTCGCAATATTTCTTCCTGAGCCATCTTGTCCACGCCGAGACGCACATATATGTCCTTGACAGCCTTTATCTTGGCAGCCTTCTGCTCATCCGTGTCCACCGGCATTGCCATAGCCTCGTCCATTGCGGTCCCGTCCAATTCGGAAGCCTTGATCGTGAGCCAGCATTTCTTCTTGTTTATGATGTCGCCGCCGATAGGCTTGCCGAACACCTTCTCATTGCCGAAGGCATCCAGCCAGTCGTCAGCGATCTGGAATGCCAGACCGAGCGCATAACCGTATCTGTAGAGATTTCCTGCGTCTTCATCATCAGCGCCTGCGATAAGGGCACCCATCTTGGCAGAGCAGGCGATCAGCACCGCAGTTTTCAGCCCGATCATCTGCATGTACTGGTCCATGGACACCTTGTCCAGAGCCTCGAAATCCATGTCATATTGCTGGCCTTCACACACTTGCGCAGCCGTATTGCTGAAGAGTTTCAGCACCTTGCCGATGACGGACTCCGGAGCATGGGAAATTCGTTTGTAACTGTCAATGCACATCACGTCGCCGGACAAGATCGCCCCGTCCTCGCCCCATTTCGTCCATACTGTCGGATTGCCGCGTCTGAGCGGAGACTTGTCCATGATGTCATCATGGATCAATGTAAATGTATGGAACACCTCAAGTCCGGCTGCCGGCTGGAGTATCTCATCATTGAACTCATCCTTGAAAAGAGAGTACGCAATAAGACAAAGCCTTGGACGCAAGCGCTTTCCGCCACAGTCAATCATGTATCTGAACGGGTCATAAAGCCCTGCCGGTTCCTGAGAGAAACTGATTTCGGAGAACAATGCCTTGATGCTCTCGTCGATCTGTAATTCGCTGATCATAAAAACAAAATTTTTACGAATTTACGATTTTTTTGCGGGAATTCCATGTGCCGGGCCGGGCCGCGCAGTAACGTGAGAAAAAATCAGTTCAGGACGACATTGTCGAAATAGTCATCGAAGATGGCCTTGGCGCGGGAAAGCTGGTCCGGAGTATTCAGCGGAACGTCGCGGAGCTTGTATTCCTGGCCGATGCTTTCATATTTATGGACCCCGAGCGTGTGATAAGGAAGAATTTCCACGCGCTGCAGCATGCTGTAGGAGGAGAAATGTGCCCCGAGCGCCCGGATATCCTCTTCGGAATCGCTGTATCCCGGCATCAGAACGTAGCGCATCCAGAACGGCTTGCCGTGTTCCTCCAGCCACGATGCCGTACGGAGAGTGACGGCATTGTCCCTTCCGGTTATCGTCTGATGCCGCTGCGGATTGAACTCCTTGACATCCAGGAGAACCAGGTCCACAAGCCCGAACAATTCCTCGACATACGGATTCCACACGCCGCCGTTGGTATCCAGACAGACATGTATTCCATTATCCTTCAGCATTTTGACAAGCGGTATCAATGCTTTCGCCTGCGATGTAGGTTCTCCGCCGGAAAACGTAACCCCGCCTCGTTTGCCGAAAAACGGCTTCTGGTTCAGCGCCATACGCAGGATTTCCTCCGGAGCGGTCGGTGTCCCTCCTTCAAATGCTATCGTATCGGGATTTGCGCAATACAGACAACGGAAGGGGCAGCCTTGAAGGAAAACGACGAGCCTGAGACCAGGCCCGTCGTAAGTCCCCATTGATTCATATGAATGGACATTGATATTCATATCCTACATCGACTGATGGAATGTTCTGGCTATGACCTCAAGCTGATGTTCACGGCTGAGTTTCACGAAGTTGACGGCATAACCGGACACGCGGATCGTCAGCTGCGGATATTTCTCCGGATGTTCCATGGCATCCTCAAGCATCTCGCGGTTAAGGACATTGACATTCAGATGATGCGCGCCCTTGGCGAAATAGCCGTCCATCATTGTCACGAGATTCTCGACTCTCTCCTCAGGGGTCGGGCCGAGAGACTTCGGAACGATGGAGAACGTGTTGCTGATACCGTCCTTCGCATCATTGTAATCAAGCTTGGAAACTGATGACAGTGAAGCGATTGCACCATGACAGTCGCGGCCGTGCATAGGATTTGCACCCGGAGCGAAAGCCTTGCCCTTCTCGCGGCCGTCAGGAGTTGCGCCAGTCTTCTTTCCGTACATCACGTTGGATGTAATCGTAAGGATGGACAATGTCGGTTCTGCGTTCTTATGGACAGGGAGCTTCTTCAACTCGCCGCTGAAGAAATGCACAAGTTCCTTGGCAATCAGGTCCACGCGGTCGTCATCATTGCCGAAACATGGATACTCGCCATTGATTTCGAATCCGTCGGTAAGGCCCTCTTCATTACGGTGCGCCTTCACCTTGGCGAACTTGATGGCAGAGAGGGAATCCGCCGCAATCGACAGACCTGCAACGCCATACGCAAGATTGATCTTCGGATCGGTGTCGATGAGCGCCATCTGCGAACGTTCGTAATCGTATTTGTCATGCATGTAGTGGATGATGTTCATCGACTCGTTATATACACGGGCCACCTCATGCAGGACCTTCTTGTAATTGGCCAGCACCTCATCGTAATTCAGCTCGTCGCTCTTGAGAGGTTCGATGCCTTCCAACATGACGGTTCCGGTGTTCTCGCACCTTCCGCCGTTCAATGCGAGCAACAATGCTTTCGCAAGGTTCGCCCTGGCGCCGAAGAACTGAATCGCCTTGCCTACAGCCTGATACGACACACAGCATGCGATACCGTAATCCTCTTCGCCACGGATCTTGCGCATCAGGTCGTCATTTTCATACTGCACGGAACTGGTATCTACGGAAACCTTGGCACAGAACTCCTTGAATCCTTCCGGAAGAGACGGACTCCAAAGCACGGTCATGTTCGGCTCCGGTGCAGGTCCGAGGTTGTAAAGCGTCTGGAGGAAACGGAATGAAGTCTTGGTAACCTTGATCTTGCCGTCATTGTAACGTCCGGCAAGCGCTTCGGTAACCCATGTAGGGTCGCCTGCGAAAATATCATTGTAAGACTGCATCCTGAGATGACGCACCATCCTGAGTTTCATGACGAACTGGTCCACAAGCTCCTGCGCGAAAGTCTCGTCAATGAGGCCGCTCTCCAGGTCGCGGTGAATGTAGATATCGAGGAACGAGGAAACATTGCCGAGCGACATTGCCGCGCCGTCCTGCTCCTTCACGGCAGCAAGATAACCCATGTACACCCACTGGACAGCCTCCTGCGCGGTTTCTGCAGGACGTCCCAGTTCCAGGCCGTACATCTCGCCCAGCTGTTTCATTTCTTTCAATGCCTTTATCTGTTCTGCGACTTCCTCGCGGAGGTTGATGCGGGCATCCGTCATCGGACCGGTCAGATTCTTCAGGTCCTGCTGCTTGGCCTCTATGAGCCTGTCGATTCCATAGAGCGCGATACGGCGGTAATCACCGATGATACGGCCTCTGGAATAGTTGTCAGGAAGACCTGTAAGGAATCCCAACTTTCTGAATTTCAATATCTCATCAGTATAGACATCGAATACTCCGTCGTTATGTGACTTACGGTAATGCGTGAAGATTTCCTTTACACGGGGATCCAATTCGACGCCATTCTCGTGGCAAGCTTTCTCGACCACTCTCCAGCCTCCGAAAGGCTTGATGGCACGCTTGAGAAGTTCATCTGTCTGCAAACCGACGATAAGCTCGTTATCCTTGTCAATATAGCCTGCGGCGTGGGAGGTGATTGTGGAAATCGTCTTGGCGTCAATGCTTCTGACACCACCTCTGTCGCGTTCTTCTGCAAGAGCTTCCAGACATTCGTTCCACAGTTTCATAGTACGGGCTGACGGGCCCTGAAGAAAAGATGCATCCCCTTCGTATGGGGCAATGTTGTTGTAAACAAAGTCAGCGACATTGATTTCGCTGTTCCAAAGTCCATCGGTGAACTTTACTTTTTCCATTCGTATAACAGGTTGTTTGATTATGACTGTTTACAAATCTAAACAAAGTTGAAGCAATTTCCAAATTTCCCCTTACAGTTTCGCCGTTTTTAGAACGTCAAAGTTAAATTCTTTAACAATATTTAACGTTTTTAAGCATAATGGAAACATTTTAAGTAAAGATTTCCGCAACCGCGAAAACTTCGTACCTTTACGCCCTGAAATGAAGAAGATATTGACATTGACAGCGGCAGTACTGATTTTCAGCATCCTGTCAGCTTCCGGTGCAGAGAGAACAGCATCGTCAAAAGAGACAAATAGAGAGAAGGAAACCGTAAAGACCGGATACTCGTTCATGCCGCTCCCGATGCTGGCATTCGACGGCGCGAAAGGAGTTCTTTTCGGCGCCATGATGAACATTTACAATTTCGGCGACGGCTCCACGTACCCCAATCCACGTTGCAGCTGGTACCTGGACGCATCCGCCTACACGAGCGGCAGCCAAAGCTACGCCGCCTCATTCGATTCCGGCAGCATCCTCCCAAAGGTCAGGATCAATGTCGCCGCAAGCTGGTTCCGCGACAAGGCAATGGAGTTCTTCGGCTACAACGGCAGCCAGAGTTTCTATGACACCAGTCTGGAAAACGGATTCTACTACTACGGAAGAGGGGTATTGAATTTCAGGACAGATTTCAAAGGCCCGATATGCCGGAACCTGCATTGGAACGCCGGATATAATTTCAACTACCTGACTGTCAATGAATACAGTTCAGACAAATACACAGGAGACGAGACGCTTTTCGGGCTGTACAGAAAATGGGGGATCCTGGACGGCAACACATCCGGAGACATGTTCTCATCTGCATTGAAAGCCGGCCTCACTTATGATTCCAGGGACTTCGAGGGCGTGCCGGGACGCGGAATACTCGCTAATGCGTACATCTATGCTTCTCCGAAATTTCTCGGTTCGTCAGACAGCTACGTGAAATACAATCTGTCTTTCCAGCAGTTCGTCCCGATTGTCCCGCAGCGTCTCACATTCGTATATCATCTTGATTACCAGGACTTTATAGGCAAAGCCCCATGGTATGTCGTGCCGTTTTTCTCGCCTGGCGGTCCGAAATCCGACAATTCCTACATCGGCGGCACGCGCATGGTCCGTGGCATCAGATACAACCGCACCACGGGAAAAGGATTGGGTTATTTCAATGCCGAGCTGCGATGGAATTTCTGGAATTTCACTATATGGAACCAGAATATAGGTCTGATGGTGAGCGGTTTCTGCGACGGTATCCATGTTTTCAGGCAATATGACCTTACCAATGCGACCGGCTATGCGCCTGAGCTGTACAGCAAGTTCATCAATACCTCCAGGCGTGACAGGATGCACATCTCTGCCGGCGGGTCATTGAAAGTCATATTCAACCGCAATTTCATCATAAATGCAGAAATTGCCCGCTGCACCTCCCGTCAGGACGGCACATGGGCAATTTATTGTAACTCAGGGTTTTATTTCTAGACTACTAAAGTTTCGCAAGTTGTCAAACTTGCTGAACGTTAGTGCGAATTTGAGGGTTGTCACTCGTTCGTAGGCTGTAAGCCCAACGCACTTTTTTATGTGCACGTTACCCTCACCCTAAATCCCTCCCCTCGGGGAAGGGACTTGCCATCGCCCTCGCGGGCTCTATAAGCGGTGTTTCGCACTTGCGAAACTTAAGCTAGATTACAGAAGCTCCAGCCCGACCGGGCAATGGTCCGAGCCAAGGATTTCGTTATGGATTTCAGCTCCGGCGATGCGGTCTTTCATGGAATCTGAGACGAGGAAGTAGTCGATACGCCATCCCGCATTGCGCTGACGCGCCTGGAAGCGGTATGACCACCATGAATATTTCACGGTATCGGGATTCAGCATACGCCAGGAATCCACGAATCCGGCATTCAGGAGTGCATTGAACTTGCCGCGTTCCTCATCGGTGAAACCGGCATTGTTCCTGTTCGATGAAGGATTCTTCAAGTCGATTTCATTGTGCGCGACATTGAGGTCGCCGCAGATGACCACGCCCTTCTTTCCCGCCAATGAAGTGACGTAAGCGCGGAAGTCGTCTTCCCATTTCATCCTGTAATCCAGGCGTTTAAGGCCGTCCTGAGAGTTCGGGACATAGACGCAGACCAGATGGAAATCTTCAAATTCCACGGTAATCACCCTGCCTTCATGGTCATGTTCGTCAATACCCATGTCCAAGGTTACGGACAATGGTTTCACACGTGTATAAACCGCCGTGCCCGAGTAGCCTTTCTTGTCGGCATAGTTCCAATATGATTCATAACCGGGAAATTGCAGATCAAGCTGTCCCTCCTGCATCTTCGTTTCCTGCAGGCAGAACACATCGGCATCCAGCGCCTTGAAAGATTCTTCAAAGCCTTTTCCCACACAGGCACGCAGCCCGTTCACATTCCATGAAACGAGTTTCATAGCCTATTCCAATGTCCATTCAACACCATCCTTGGTATCCTTGACGGCGATTCCGAGAGCCTTCAGGTGGTCGCGGATGCTGTCGCTGGTAGCCCAATCCTTGGCCGCCTTGGCTTTTGCACGCTCCTCAATCACCATTTCCATAAGGCCGGCGATAGTCTTGCCAGCTTTGCCGGAGTCTCCGGACTCGTCCACAAGACCGAGAACACCATATACAATATCATCGAAAAGACGCACCAATGTCTCGATATCTCCCTTCGTCAATGTTCCCTTCTTCTCCTTCTCCGTATTGACAAGTCTTACTGCATCAAATATATGCGAGAGCGCTACGGAAGTATTCAGGTCATCGCACAATGCACTGTAGACTCCTTCGAACACGGCTTTTACGGCCTCGCTGTCAGCAGGGCATGTGTCAGGTGCCACGTCATTCAGGAACTCGCCATACTTCAATTCATTGGCATTGTCCCCGTCTGTTCCGAAGACATTGACCTGAACCCCGGCGGCAGCCGCGATGGTACGGAGGTCCTGGGCAGCCTGCATTACGCGGCGGTAGCCTTTTTCGGCAGCCTGGAGCGCCTCATTCGAGAAATCCAGGGTGCTGCGGTAGTGCGCCTGAAGGATGAAGAAACGGACGGTCATCGGCGTATATGCCTGAGCCAGAGCGGCATGCTTGCCTGCGAACAATTCCGGCAGGGTGATGAAGTTGCCGAGCGATTTGCCCATCTTCTGGCCATTGATGGTGATCATGTTGTTGTGAACCCAGTAGTGCACGCCCTGTGTTCCGCGCGATGCTTCGTTCTGTGCGATTTCGCATTCGTGGTGAGGGAACATGAGGTCCATGCCGCCTCCGTGGATGTCGAATTCGCGTCCGAGGTATTTCTCACCCATCACGGAGCACTCCAGATGCCATCCCGGGAATCCCTCTCCCCAAGGGGAAGGCCATCTCATAATATGCTGAGGTTCAGCTTTTTTCCACAATGCAAAATCATACGGAGCATGCTTGTCGCTCTGTCCGTCCAGAGTTCGCGTGCCTTCCAGAGTGTCTTCCAATGTTCTTCCTGAAAGGATGCCGTAACGGTATTTCTTGTTGTATTTTTCCACGTCGAAGTACACCGAGCCGTTGCTGATGTAGGCGAATCCCGCATCCAGAATTTTCTTCACGGTCTCGATTTGTTCGATTATATGTCCCGAAGCACGCGGCTCGATGGACGGAGGGGCGACATTGAGCATACGCATTGCCTCATGATAGCGCAATGTATATGTCTGCACGACTTCCATCGGCTCCAGCTCCTCCAGGCGGGCCTTCTTTGCAATCTTGTCCTCGCCCTCATCGGAATCATGCTCCAGGTGGCCCACATCGGTAATATTGCGCACATAACGCACCTTATAGCCCAGATGCTTGAGAAACTTGAACAGAACGTCATAGGTCACACCCGGTCTGGCATGACCGAGATGGGCGTCGCCATACACGGTAGGGCCGCAAACATACATACCCACGTGTCCCGGATGGATAGGGACGAACAATTCTTTTTTATGTGAAAGTGTATTAGTCAGAAAAAGTTCTCTCATAACATCTATTATTTTATATCTCGCTAATTTATGAAATTCCGCTCAAAAAACCTATTTTGTACGCCGTTCCGCCGTCATTCCTTCGCCATCACCTCAGAGGCGTATGAAAGGCCGCCGCAAAGAATCTGCGTAATCGTCTGTGACTCATGCGAAAGCGTCGCGAACATGATGCCCACGCCGAAAGGCACGCCATATACCGAGGTCAATGCCGTCGCCACGATATAGTGGAAGGCTCCGAAGCCGCCCGGCACCGGCACCAGCGAACTCAGGCTGCCGACAATCATCAGGAACAATGCATCCGAGGCTCCGAGCCCTGCCAATTTTTCCACGGCTCCGGAGAAATCTGCGGACAACATGGACATATCCATCCCCTGGACGGCCAGCAGGACCGACATGCTCATCAGCCAATACATGGTCCATATCAATATCGTGTAAATCACGAAAAGCCACCATCTTCTGATCTTGAACAGGCTCACCAGACCGCCCCACATTCCGGATGCAAGCCTGCATACCGCAGCCGCAATCCTGTTCCTGTCGCGGAACTTCCGCACCAGCCATACGGACAGGATGCCGACACCTGTCATAAGGGTCAATGCCAATATCCACGTGAGCCCCATGTCAATTCTTCCGAACAGCGGATTTATTATCTTGTCTGTCAGGAAGTTGCCTACTTTTTCACGCATGGAGAAAAAGAGTATCGCCACGAGGGAAAGCAGGGTCAGGACATCCAATGAACGTTCCGTGATTACAGTGCCGAGCACTTTGTCATAAGAGGCAAGATGCGACTTTCCGGATGGATTGGCATTGTCCTGAATGACCGCCGAATGGCGTGTGATGAAGCCGCAGCGGACGAATTCTCCGATACGCGGGAAAATCAGGTTGGCGAGCAGGCCGATATTGATGGCATTGAACGACACCAGACGCCGGGTGGACGGGTCTATGGGGATGAGCAGTTCACGCCAGCGCAATCCCCTGAGCCAGAACGACATGACGCCGGCTCCCATGGCTACGGCAATCCATCCCCAGCTGCATGCACGCAGGCCGTCGAGGAAATCTGTCCAATTCACGCCACGAAACGAGAAATAGAGCAGCACAGCAGCCATTGCGACTGATACTATATATTTAATGACATCTGATGTTTTCATAAAAATCAAGCAAAGTTACGCTTTCTTTTCGAAAAATCACTAAATTTGGCGGTTCCTGCATGCAAGATAACAGGGCATCGGGCATTTTTAGAAGGTAACTTAGAAAAACAGAAAGCGAATACAATGAAACTAAAGACTATTTTGTGCGCATTGGCACTGGCCGCAGCTGCAACCAGCTGTATGAAAGGATCTTACCAGACGAACTTCACTGCTTATTGCTCTTTCGAATCTGACGACATGACTGTCTACACCAAGGACAGCATCAAGTTCGACATGGATTTCACACAGGGGAATTCCATCTTCGTATGCGGAAAGAGGAATGAAGACAATTCGAAATTCCTGGGCGGAATGATGCTTACCAAGCTGAAGGATTCCAAGATCGAAGAGGGCCACATCGACGGCAACACGAAGTCCATTTACAGTGTAGCTGCAGACACGGCAGGCTTCATGTCAAAGGGATGTGCAATCTTCCATGACAGTCAGAGTTCGACGACAATGCCTGAGCATGAGATGATTTTCGCATACAGCAAAGCCGGCACATGTTCATTGAACCGGATGATGGTCGCGAATACGAATTACGTGGTGAATACCGCGAAGTATGGCAACAAGGACCTCGGCGTGAGAGCTTTCAACAGCGTGGAGGACAAGCTCGTGCTGAAAGTGACTTCGTATGTGAACGGATTGGAATCCGGCACGACTTCCATTACGCTTCTCAGCTATGACGAGAAGACAGGTCTCAAGGAGAACAAAGGCTGGAGAAAGCTGGATGTCAGCAAGATATCTCGTTTCGATTGGCTTGATTTCAAGTTGGAGAGCACCGTGGAGAATTTCCCTCTCTATTGCTGCATCGACGAGATGGTGGTGAATGTTTCCATCGAGCAGTAAGCCGGCCGGAATTATAGCAGACCTTCAGGCACCTGCATTGTAAGTACCTGATTTTCATCATCTACGGACAGGATGAGTTCTTCATGAAGAGGAATCATCACCTGTCCGTTTTCCGTATCCACATATAGACATGGATTTCCCGGAATATCTTCAAAGTCAGTAATGGTTCCTGCTTGCGTTCCGTCTTCCAGGCAAAGTTTCCAGCCGACAAGCATCGAGAAATCGCCTTCGTCATCGGCAACATCCTCATAATCATCGGCATCTACATATAAGGCCTGCCCGGCAAGTTCTTCCGCATCATCGAACGTGCGGATGTCAGCCAGACGCAGAAGAGCCTTGTCCCTGCCTTTCGGAACTATCTTTTCAATAAAAAAAGGGACCGGCAGTCCATCCGAATAGATGAACACCGGTTCCTGAATGTCAATGTCTTCAGGCATCACGTCACGGAAACTCGCAAGGAGTTCGCCGTCAGTTCCATTGGATTTTACAATCCTGGCAATCTGTATGAGTTCAATGCCTTCTGACATGGTACTGGAATTAAGCCTCCTGTGCAGGTGCCTCTTCTGCAGGTGCAGCAGCAGCTTCCTCAGCAGCTTTAGCGGCAGCAGCCTCTTCAGCAGCCTTTCTTGCAGCTTCCTCTGCCTCGGCTTTCTTCTTGGCAAGAGCCTCAGCCCTAGCCTCGTTTACTTTAACCTCAGCATCTGCAGCAGCCTTGGCCTTGTCAGCAGCAGCCTTTGTAAGTCCCTGCTTCTTAGCCTCGATCTTAGCATCTTTCTGTGCTTTCCAGTCAGCGAATTTCTGGTCAGCCTGCTCCTGTGTGAGAGCTCCCTTGGCAACACCGCCTTCGAGGTGCTTCTTGAGGAGAACGCCCTCATAAGAGAGGATACGACGTGCAACGAGAGTCGGTTCAGCACCTACGTTAAGCCAAGCCAATGCTCTTTCGCTGTTGAGAACGATAGTAGCAGGGTTTGTGTTAGGGTTGTAAGAGCCGATCTGCTCAATGTAACGACCATCGCGAGGTGAGCGAGCGTCTGCCACTACAATGTGGAAGAATGCGAAATTCTTCTTTCCGTGGCGCTGGAGACGAATTTTAACAGCCATTGTGAGTCTGTATTAAAAAATTAATAAAAAAACCTATGTTGCCCAACTCGTGGACAACGGGCGCAAAATTAGTCATTTTCAATGAGATTACGAAATAATCCGGACCGAAAGATGTAAGTTTTTTCGGATGACAGGGTGTTTTTTAGCGATTTTTCGTAATTTTTTGCGAAAAAATTTTGGAGATTCACAAACAATACCTATATTTGCAGTCCCAAAGTGAAAGAGACATCATTCACACATGCGGATGTGGTGAAATGGTAGACACGCTACTTTGAGGGGGTAGTGGGCGTTGGCCTGTGTGAGTTCGAGTCTCACCATCCGCACGAAAGGCGGTCAGTTGAATAAGCTGACCGCTTTTTTTGTTTGGCGGCGTTTCGTGGCGGGGCTGGCGGGGCGAGCTGGCGTGGTGTGGCATGGCTGACGGGGCGGGGCGAGCGGGGCTGGACAGGAGACCAGGGAACTCGACTTTGTTCCGTCTAAAACGTTTTCGCGGTACCAAACGTCTCATTTGATATGCTTGGTACCATTTAAAACGTTTTCGCGGAACAAAATGTTGTGGATAAGGCTGGCCACGTCCCGTGAACCGGTTAGGTCGTAAGCCCACGGCAGGCGGGCAGGCAGGCGTGGCGGGACAGGCGTGCCTGGCGGACCAGCAGGAGTGGAGAGGCCAGCGGGAGTGACTGGAGCTGAGGGCGAGACGGGCATGTCTGGCGGGCGGGACGCGGCCACGCTCGATTTCTGGAGACATTGGTTTTCAATGAGTTATAAAACACAGTGTGGAAACGCAGCCTTTTTTTGGCTACGTTTCCACGCCATCATTAAAAAGCACTCTGATTATCAACGAGTTATATTTCAGCCCGTGGCCGCGTCCCGACGGAAGTCCTGTGGCAATCGCCGAAAATACTTACGGAAATCTTGTGACACTCCACGGAAACGCCTACAGAAGTTCTGTGACACTCCCCGGAGACGCTTGCGGAGGTCTTGTGGCAATCGCCGAGACGATTGCGCCGGAAAACCGCTATTCCGCGTGGCGGTAACCCTGGATCTTATTCCATTTGCCACGTGTAAAGTCAGGCACGAGGACAGGCTTGCTGCCATTCTCGATGGACGCAGCTGACAGGTCACCGATGCAAGACCACTCGGCAGCATCATAAACGTCCATGTCAAGCGGCTTGCCGTTCCTGAGACACCATACCAGACGGTAATCCATGATGAAATCCATGCCGCCATGCCCGCCGATTGACTTCGCCTTCTCTTCGATATCCTTGACGATAGGGCTCTGGTACTTCTTCAGAAGTTCCTTATAGACGTCGCCGGAAACGAAAGTATGTGCAGAAAGATTCTCGAAATCCACATCACCGCTAATCTGATCCGGCTCGAAAGCGAATCCTGGGTAAGGGTACTTTTCCGCATATCCCTTGGTGCCGACCACCTGATACATCCTGTCATAAGGACGCGGCGTATAGACATTGTGCTGGAGAAGGATAGTCTTGCCCTTGGACGTATGGATCATCGTGGAAGTCTGGTCCCCGTTCGCGAATGTCTCGGCGCCCATGTTCTTCTTGGCGACATCCAGTCCGGCAACCGAAATCGTAGCCATCGAAACCAGATAGTCCATCCTGTCGCCACGGTGGATGTCAAGCACCTGGCAGTCAGGGCCCAATCCATGGGTAGCATAGACGTCTCCCGCATGTGCCTGGTCAAATGCCAGACGCCAGTTGTCATGATATTTGTCCCAGAAATCCGCAAGATTGTGGATGTAGGCACCTTCCGCATGGAGCACCTCACCCAGCAATCCCTGCTGAACCATACTGAGCGTAGTAAGCTCGTAGAAGTCATACACGCAGTTTTCCAGCATCATGCAATGCTTGCGTGTCTGCTCCGACACATCGACCAGCTGCCAGCATTCCTCAACAGAAGTAGCCGCAGGCACCTCCACGGCAACATGTTTTCCATGCTGCATGGCATAAACAGCCATCTCCACATGCTTGTTCCATGGGGTGCAAATATACACGAGATTGATGTCGTCACGCTCGCAAAGCTGTTTCCAGCTGTCTTCCCCGAAATACTCCGCTGCCTCAGGCTTCCCAGCTTTCGCCAATATCTCCTGCGCTTTCTTCACACGGTCTTGCTCAAGGTCGCAAAGCGCCACAGTACGGGTTCCGTCAATGTGGGTAAAACGCGACACCGCACCAGGGCCTCGCATACCAAGTCCGATAAAACCGACTCTCACCGTATCGATCGGATCCGCCGCAAACTGCAACATATCCTGCTGACCAGCAGCCGGTTTCGGTTCATTGAACACAATGACGCCATCCTTGATCTTGTAATTCTTCCCTGTCTTGCAGCAGTCCCCGCAGCATCCGGACAATACCGCTGCCGCCAGAGCCGCCAATACCAAAAGTTTGTGTTTCATAGCTAATGCGACTGTTTAAAATATTCTTCTATCCCTATAAATAAGACACTGCAATGTCCACTTTCCCCGATGCGATGCAATTATATCTCCACGCGGCAGATGAAGGCGGCGGGGCCTTGGAGCCAGATGTCAGTGAAACGGGAGTCGGATGGTGCGGGGTTGAGTGAGGGGGTGAAGGTCACGGAGAGGTCGGAGATGCGGGCGTGGACGGTGATTTGGCAAGATTCCAGGTCATCGCAGCGGGTTGACTGCCGGGCCGCCAATCTGGTGGCAAGCCATGTGGCAAGAGAGGAGGCCACTATTCCGGTGCCACATGCAAGTGTCTCATCTTCAACACCTTTCTCGAATGTGCGGACAGTGATTTCCTGGCCGGGGACATTGACTTGGACGAAATTCACATTGACGCCTTGAGGGGCGAAACGCGGGTCGTGACGAAGACGGCAGCCCTCGCCGGTCACATCGTAATCGGCCACATTGTCCACGAAATGGACTAGATGACGGGTGCCGGTATCCAGGAACCAGTCGGCGCCATAAGGCTCGGCATCGGAAACATCGCGCATCTTCAGACGGACGACACGCGGCGTTTTCGAGAATGCAGCAGGCACTTCAGTCCCCGGAATCAGCTCTGCAATGTGTTGACCGTCAGGAGCATTGAAAGAAAAATGCGTGAAGCCCAAATCGGCAGCGAAAGCCACGATACAACGACCGCCGTTGCCGCACATCATGCCTCCTGAACCGTCGGAATTGTAATAACGCATACGGAAATCCAGATCCGGGTCACGCTCCAGAACCATCACGCCATCAGCCCCGACACCCGTATGACGGTCACAGACAGACGCAATCTGCTGCGCGGTCAGGTCAATGCTTTCGTCCCTTCCGTCAGCAATCAGGAAATCATTCCCGGCTCCGTGATATTTATAGAAAACCATATGAGTCAATATATTATCGCAGCAAATCCTCCAGTTCCACGGACGCATCAGTCTTGCTGTCACGATACTTCACGATCACAGGAGTATAAACGTGGATTCCGTCTTCTGCTCCAGGTCCCTTGCGTATCGGGCGGCTGCCAGCCACGACGACAGCACCGGCAGGAACGGTAAGACGGCCATTCTCATCAGGACGGATATAGCCGCCATTTACAGCATCGTATAATGCTGTAGATCTGTTGATTATGACTCCTGAACCAAGAACTGCACCCTCACCTACCAGGACACCCTCGTATATGCCGCAATTCCCACCCACGAAAACATTGTCCTCAATGATTACCGGCATTGCGCCGACAGGCTCAAGTACGCCACCGATCTGGGCGGCAGCAGCGATGTGGACATTCTTGCCGATTTGCGCGCAGGACCCCACAAGTGCGTGAGAATCAATCATTGAGCCGGCATCGACATAGGCGCCGATATTGACGTAGGCCGGCGGCATCATGATAACCGACGGCGCCAGGAACGCTCCACGACGGACCGAACTGCCGCCAGGGACAATGCGGACCTTGTCTTCGACCGTGAACCGGCGGACAGGAATGGTGTCCTTGTCAATGAATGAGAATTGTCCCTCCGACATGTCGGCCAATGCACCGAGACGGAAACCTGCCAGTATGGTTTCCTTTATCCATGAGTTCACAACCCATTGGCCGTCAATCTTTTCAGCTACGCGTATCTTACCGGTTTCCAGGTCTGCACAGACCTCCAGAAACCGTTCTATAGTCATGTCCATAATTTATAGCAATTCAAGTTTTCGCAACACGTCGGCGAGCAATGTCCGGGTGCCCCCGGTGGCTGGAAGCAGCGGCAGACGCATTTCATCACGGCAAAGTCCCATGAGGGAAAGCGCCGCCTTGGCAGGTATCGGATTGCTCTCGACGAAACATGCGTGATAAAGCGGCATAAGGCTGTTGTTCAAGCGGATAGCCTCTTTCAAATCAGATGCGGCCACTGCCCTGGTCAATGCTTTCATTTGTTTCGGAGCCACATTGGAGGCCACGCTTATCACGCCGTCCGCACCGCACGCCATGAGCGGAAGCGTCTGGTCATCATTGCCGCTGAGGACAGTGAAGCCCTCCGGAGCCTGACGTTTGATGTCAATGATCTGGGCAAGGTCGCCGGAAGCTTCCTTGACAGCGGTAATATTCGGGATTTCCGCCAGACGAAGAGTGGTTTCCGTCTTCATATTGGTACCGGTACGGCCGGGAACATTGTATAGGATCACCTGTCTGTCAGTTTCTTCCGCAACAGCTTTAAAATATTGATGCAGACCTTCTTGCGTAGGCTTGTTGTAAAACGGCACGACTATCAGATAGGCATCCGCGCCATGTCCGTCCAGCAGACGCATGTTCTGCACCGTCGCTGTCAACGAATTGGATCCGGCACCGGCGACAATCGGAAGTCCGTTGCTTTCCTCCCTGGCAATTTCCAGAATCTTCACTTTCTCGGCATCGGTGAGGCAAGGTGTCTCTGCTGTAGAGCCGAGCGGCACGAGGAAATCCACGCCCGCTTCCACCTGACGTCTGACCAAGTTCCTGAACGCTTTCCAGTCGACTTCTCCATCGACGAACGGCGTCACGAGCGCCGTTGCCAAACCTTTAAAATCTACCATAGTACCTATCAATTAAATGTTTCGCAAGTTATCAAATTTACTGAACACCAGCGTAAATTTGAGGGTTGTCACTAGTTCGAAGGTTGTAAGCCCAACGCACTTTATCACGTTACCCTCACCCTAAATCCCTCCCCTCGGGGAAGGGACTTACCCTCGCCCTCGCGGGCTCTACCAGCGATGTTACGCAAGTTACCCTAAATCCCTATGCCTCTCCGATGAACAGTTCGCGGAATTCATAGACGTTACGCTCGCGGGCGGAATTGCCGAGCAGATTATCCGCCATGCCTGCGGCCATAACCGCGCCTTCCGCAAAGCCCTGCCTCGTAAACGCCTCATGCTCAAGCGTAAGCCTGTCGCAAGACCCCTCGAAACCGACCGTATGTGTTCCGGCCAATTCGCCGACACGCACGGACGCGACATCCGTTTTCAGTCCCATGTTCCTGTCAATGTCCGCCGCCAACGTCTTCGCGGTCCCGCTAGGCGCGTCCAGTTTATGACAATGATGTTTTTCCACAATGTACGGTGCATATCCGCCATTTCTGGCCAGCAGTTTGGAAACCAGGTCCACTGCCGCCGAAAGGACATTGACCCCGACGGAGAAGTTCGAACCCCAGATGAGCGGCGTATTGCATTTTTCGAAATAGCCGAAAATCTCGCCGCTGATGTCATACCAGCCGGTAGTACCCACAACTGCAGCTGCAAAATTCTCTGCAATGAACTTATAATTGGCACGGAAGGCATCAGGAGTGGTAAAATCAATGCAGATGCTGCGTTTCGCCACTTCCTTGTCGACAGACACGATGTCTTCTGACTTGCCGGAACACGTCAAGCCTCTTGATTGCAGGACTCCCTCAATCATTTTTCCCATCCTGCCATATCCGCTTATAAAAATTTCCATAAACCTATCAATTAAAAAATCACCTTATGAATGCGACCGGCCATGTCCACAGCTGCCGACCTGTCTACTACAATGCTGATACTCAACATGGAAGGACTCTGCGACATCATATATACATTGGCACCGGAAGCGGCTGCCGTCATCTTGTCCACAAGACCCGGAGCCGTCACGACAACATTGCCCACTACGGAAATCTCAGCCTTGTCCTTGTAGACCATCACCTCGAATCTCTTGCGGAGCTGCTGCACGAACGCCTCGAAACCCGGCTGTCCGCTTTCCAGAGTGACACTCACCTTGGATTCTGACGCTGCCGCCAGAACCACCTTGACCGCATTGGTCTCGGCAGCATTGAAAACACCGGCAAACATTGCTGTCACTCCGACGATTTTCGGAGACGTAATCTCAAGATAATCAATATCATCCTTGACAGCCACCGTTTTCGGACCGGCAGCGACGCATTCGTGCGTAACCACTGAACCCGGAGCATCCGGAGACATTGAATTCAGCACATGGACAGGGATGTTCCGGCGGCGCGCAGGCTCGATGGTGAGCGGATGCAGTACCCTTGCACCGAGATATGCCATCTCGGAAGCCTCGTCATACGACACGCGGTCAACTCTGTGAGTATCAGCTATTTTACGAGGGTCCGCGCTCTGGATTCCATCCACGTCAGTCCAGATTTCAATGCGGTCGGCATCGAGTGCCATGCCGAAAATCGCAGCAGAATAATCCGAGCCTTCAAACCCGAGAACCGACGGGGAGCCTTCCACCGACGATGCTATAAATCCCTGGGTAAGAACGACTGACACGCCCTTTGCCGCCTCTGGCACGAAACGCTTGACATTGGCTTCAGTAGCTGCGAGGTCAGGAACCGCAGACATGTAGCTGCAATCCGTCACAATCATTTTCCGCGCGTCCAGCCAGCGGCAACTCAGTCCGTAGACATTCATTGCGGCAGCCACAATCTTGGAGGAAAGGACTTCACCGGTGGAAACGATGCGGGCATAGCTGCGCGGCGAGAGTTCGCCTATCTGGCACACGCCATGGGCGAAATCCGTGAGCGAATCCAGGACGGCATTCACTTCGGAAACGCAGTTGTTCAGAATCTCCGGATTGCCGGAAAGCAGTTCCACAGCAAGTGACGTATGCCTGTCACGAAGCGAGTCCAGAAGTTCATCCACCTCTTTAAGATGCTGTGCTTCAGCTTCTTCCGCGATACCGCAAAGCACCCTTGTCACTTTCGCGAGAGCCGAAACCACGACAAGAGGCTTGTCTGCCATCCTGCCGCGGACAATGGAAATCACGCGTTCTATCGCATTTTTATCTTTGACGGACGTACCGCCGAATTTCATCAAAATCATAAATATTTCTAATTTACGACAATCTCGTCAATAAACAACCAGTCATGGAACGGCAAATCGCGCCTGAAAGCCTTGAAACGGACATAGCGGGCTGTGCCGTTCAGAATACAAGGAAGAGTGACATAGGACATCTCCGCGGTATCGACCGGGAGTTCAGAATATGACACAGCAGCCTTCGTGAAATTCTCGCCATCATCCGAGAGCCAGATCTCCACACGCTCCGGAAGTCCCACATAATTAGTGCGTTGCGACATGAAGGCAGCACCTGCGTAATGCACCGGACGCGATTCTTCCAGGTCAATGATTATGTCAATGTCGCTGCAGAATCCGAGCCACCTGTCATCGCCGTATGTCCAATTTCCGCCGAGTCCGTCATTGATCGAAGAATCACCGCACGCACGATATTTTTCCGAATATGGAGTCAGGACTTTCACCGGCTTGCCAAGAGCAAGATGCTGCACAGGCACCGTATATTCATACCTCGGTCCGAATTCATTGTCAATATCGAAAGGATTGTAGCCCAATGACTTGAGAGTAGCGCAAAGAATCGAGGCGCGTTTGCGGAAATCACCGTAATCCTTCCTGTCGTTCCGGCTCCATCCGGTCTCCGCCACGGCAGCCGCACGTGGATATGCCATATATTCCAGACGCTCCGCCGTCGGGATATGCTCCGTCCACACATTTGCCTGAACACCAAGCAAATGGGCATTGTCCGCATCTGGAGAATAAGAATAAACCTTTTCCAACGGAAGGAATCCGCCCATAGCCATCGGCTGGTAAATCGGCGCATCCTGCGTGTAATCCAGATAGTAGTAAGCATTCGGCGTCATGATGACATCATGTCCGGCCTCCATCGCCTCCATACCCTGCTTCGTGCCACGCCAAGACATCACCACGGCATTGTCAGCAAGACCGCCCTCCATGATTTCATCCCAGCCGATCATCTTGCGTCCATGTCCGGCAATGATTTTCTCCACATTGCCTGTAACATGGCTCTGGAGTCCGGCTAGACTCGTAATGTGCTCACGTTCCATGACTTCGCGGCAATGCGGGCAGTTTTTCCACGCCTCTCGGGAAGCTTCATCACCACCGATATGTATATATTCGGACGGAAACAGTTCAGCCAGCTCGCTGACCACGTCTTCGATGAAACCGTACAATGCGCTGCTTCCAGGACACATGTCCGATGTCATGACAGGTTTGCCTTCCGCGTCAATGCAGGCGAGTTCCGGATACGCTTCCAACACTTCCCTGCTATGCCCCGGAATCTCGAATTCAGGAATGATATCTATTTGACGGTCAGCAGCATAGGCCACAATCTCCCGGACATCATCCTTGGTAAGATAGCCGCCTGAAGCGCGAGGTGAATCTTTCTGTGAATACTGTTTTCCGAAATCCACCCACTGGCTCCAGGTTTCCCCGACACGCCACGCAGCCACGTCTGTAAGCCTCGGCCTGGAATCAATCTGAATGCGCCAGCCGGCATCATCCGTAAGATGCAGATGCAGCTTGTCCATCTTCAGCAAGGCCATCGCATCTATCTGTTTCTCAATAAATTCCTTATCCCGGAAATTCCTGGAAATATCCAGCATCAGGCCCCTGTACCGCATGACCGGCCAGTCCGTCACGACGCAGGTTTCAAGCTCCCTGCCACGATAAAGCATCTGCCTGAGGCTCTGAATCGCATAGAATGCGCCATTCGGCGTAATTGCTTTTATTTCAATGCTTTTCGGCGTAACCTCCAGGCAATATGCCGCCTCACGGACGAAATCTTTTTCCGAGGAAAACCTCTTCGCCAGCTTGCGGTCACCAAGGACAATGTTTATGTTTCCTCCGGTCAAGCTCCCGGATGCAAGTCCGGATGCTCCGATATATCTTTCCAACGATGCCAAGCCAGCCGTATCTGCCTTACATACAATATTGTATGACAATTTCTCCGGCAAAACGCAGATTTCCTGTCCGGAGATTATTTCCGCCGGGGCAGGAATCAGGATTCTCGGGGAGACAGCCAGAAAGGCGGCCAATAACGTCGTAACTATCTGTATCATAATTGCTTCAATATTGTTTTAACCATATCTGCATATTGAGATGCCGCAAGTTCAAGGTCGCTTGCCAACACATATTCCGCTGGCGTATGCGCCACAAAAATGGAGCCCGGGCCGCAAAGCGAGCGATGCCGGAATTTGGAGAGTCTGGGGGTATCGCTTCCGAATGCCACCGTCTTGGTCCCATAGCCGGCGATAACGTCATAATGCATCGGCGTATCACCTCCAAGCGGCTCTATTTCAACATCTTCCGATGCCATTGCAGACATTGTTTGCTGAACCATCTCATCAGATGCGAATGTGGTCCGGAAATAAATGCGGCATGTCAGGAGCGGACTGAGTATATTCTGCGGATTTGCAGATTCCAGCTTTCCAACGTTCCACGTAGTCACGCCAAGTTCAGGGTCGACAGGAAAGTCAATGCTTTTCAGCCGGTTGACAATGTCAATGAAGGTATCTACCGCACTGTGTCCAAGTTCGGGATAACCGGAATGGCAGGCTTTTCCATGAACAACGACATTGAACGCCTTGGTCCCCTTGGATGCCGAAACCATCTGATTGTCAGTCGGTTCGCCTACGATAATCCATTCTCCTCCAGGGCAGTCCCTGTCGAAAGCCTTGGCTCCGAAAGACCCTGTTTCTTCTCCGGAAAGCAGCAGCAGTCCGAAATCATTGAAACCTTCAGCTGCAAGCCGTCTGCATGCGGTCCACATTGAAAAGAATTGGCCTTTGGCATCGCAGCTTCCGCGGCCGGTTATGAGCGTGTCGTCAGTCGCGGCTGTGCGTCCGTCAGGAAGCATTGTCCCGGCGGGTATCTCATTGATTTCCGGAGAGATATAAGGCGGCACGGTGTCCAGGTGCGAGCAGAGAATCACTTTCGGCAGTGTCTCCTCCTGACCGCCGTCCCATCTGAAAAGCAGGTTCAGCGTCCCGTCTCCTACTTCATATCTGACACAACGGCATGACGGGTCCGACTCCGTAAACTTCTTCGCCAGAAATTCCGCAAGTCCCCGTTCTGTTCCGCTAGTGGACTCAATATCAAGTATTTCCTTAAACAGTTCCAATCTCATCGCCATCGCAAAAGATAGTAAAAACCATAGAAGTACAAATTTAACAAAACTTTGATTATTTTGGGCTGTTTTATAACTTTGGGGATGAAAGAGAACAACATGGATAATTCAGGAATAATGCCGAAGATACGGCTGGGAATGTTTCAGCCGTCGGCACATGCTTTGACACTTGACAATATCGCAATCATAGATGACAATCTGGAATTGGCGCAGGATGACAGGAACATCGGAGCGCCGACAGAGAAGCCGTTGCCCAACAAGATTCTGGTGGCCATATACATGGTATGCGTGGAAGGAGAGGTCGAACTGACATTGAACCAGCAGAATTTTCACATGAAGAAAGACGACATGCTGGTGTGCATGCCCGGGTTCATTGCCGAAAAGGTATGGATGTCAAAGGATTGCAAGATCATCATCATAGCCACGTCCAATGATTCCATAACGAAGTCCCCTTTCAAGGGTTCCGAAGCAGTCAGAAAATGGCTCATGCGCCAGGGCGGTCCGGCCGTACTGCCCCTAGGCGATGAATTGTGCGATGTATTCGTGAAAAATTACCAGTGTTTCCGTAGGACTTACGAATATACGAATCTGGAATTTCGCCCGGAAATCCTCATCAGTTTCATGCACACGATGCTGGCATTGATGGCTTCCTGGCTGTCGAAGTTCGGCGGACAAGATGAAGATGCGAACATTCCTAGGAAAAAGGAGATGATAATGAAGTTCCTGAACGACGTGCATGAGTACTGCGGCGTGGAACGGAGCGTATCTTTCTATGCCGAAAGGTGCTGTCTGTCACCGAAATACTTCGCCAGACTGGTTACCGAATCACTCGGAAAGAAACCTGGCGACATCATCAAGGAAAATGTGATATTGGAAGCGAAGGTGATGCTTATTTCGAAATCATTCTCGGTCCAGCAGGTAAGCGACAAGCTGAATTTCCCGAATGCATCGTTCTTCTGCAAATATTTCAAGGCTGCCACGGGCTGTTCACCGAGAAGATACCAGCTTTACGGAGAACAGGCGTCCCGCCAGGAATAAAATTACTTCTTGGCAGGGACCTTGAATACCTCGTCGGAGAAAGCGGTATTCTTGCGGATGTCGCTCATTTCGTAAGAGGTGCTGACACCGGACGGCTCGTCCATGACCATCTTGACAAGGATGCAGTCGGACTTGCGGTATGTGAGCACAATCTTGGAATATCCGCGACGTGCCGCATTGTCTGTAGTCAATGTAACTACATATCCCTCAGGCTTTTCCTCTATCTTGACATCATAGTTGCTTTCTTTGGCGACCTTCGCCGGATTACCCTTCACGCATCCGGTCAATGTCCCCGCCATATTGGCCACAATAGCATTCTTGGTAACATCGAAAACCGCATTCTTCGGTCCCCTGTGCACATAGAACTTGTTTCCGCTGGAGATTATGTACTCACCCTGCGGAGAAGTGAAACGCATCGCAAGACGTCCGTCGACATTGTAATACAAGTTGCCGTCAGCGACATTTTTCTTGCCCGAAGCCTTGATGGTCCTGATCTGGTGGAACTTGCACTCGATGGTCTTCATCACGGCATTCGCCTTTTCGATTTTCGTCATGATGGCGGTCACATCCGTCGCCGGAGCCTCTGCCATCGCGGCAGCTGACGTGTTTCCCGCAAATGCAGGCATGCCGGCAAGTATTCCTGCCAATGCCAATGTTATGATTCCGTGTTTCATCTTTCGTCCAATTTATTCATACAGACCGCCATTGATGGAGATGGTCTGTCCGTTTATATATGCAGCTTTGTCAGATACGAGGAAGGCCACCAGCTCGGCAACCTCCTCAGGCTCACCGAATCTCTTGGCCGGAATGGTTTTCTTGAGTTCCGCCTCGTCAAGCCCTTCCACCATATCCGTGCGGATAAACCCTGGCGCTACGGCATTGACAGTAACCTTTCTGGCAGCGACTTCCTGCGAGAGGGCCTTGGTCGCGGCGATGATTCCGCCCTTGGCTGCGGAGTAGTTCGTCTGGCCAGGCAGGCCTTTCTGGCCGGAGAGCGACGCCATGTTTATGATGCGGCCGCGCTTGTGGACCACCATCGGCTGGAGAACCGGGCGTGTGACATTGTAGAAGCTGTCCAGGTTCGTCTTCATCACCTTGTACCAGTCTTCCTGCTCCATCCAGAGCAGCAAATTGTCGCGACGGATGCCGGCATTGTTCACAAGCACCTCGATAAACTCTTCAGGATGAGCAGCTTGCCAATCCTTTACAGCTTTCTCTGATGCCTCATGGTCGCTCACGTCGAACTTCAGCAGCTCACCGGTTCCGCCCGCAGCGATTACCTGCTCAAGCGTCTTCTGCGCCGCCTCGTCGTTCGATACGTAGTTGATTATGACGTGATATCCTTCAGAAGCCAGACGCACGCAAATCGCGTGTCCGATTCCACGGCTTCCGCCTGTCACCAATGCAATTTTCATATCAATTCTTTTAGTGATGTCTCTTTTTTGCACCAATCCCACAAATATAGTAAGATTGGAAAACTATGCCAAAACAATTTCCTTCTCCAGTTCCTCGGTCCCGAGTATGAAGCCGCAGGTGATAACCGATGTCTTGGAAACGCCCAGGATGCCATGGAGATTCAGGCTCTGGCCCGTCAGAAGCAAGTTAGGGAGCGGTGTACGCGGGGAAAGGAAAGTGGTCAACGGATTATGGTAGTCCTTCACGATGCCGAACGCGGCGCCATGCGGAGAAGAAGTGTAGCTCTGCCATGTCAGCGGCGAACTGAGATATACCTTGTCAATGCACTCGCGGATTCCGTGAATCCTCGCGTCAAGCAGCGTCAGACACTCCTCCAACTTCTTCTGTTTCAATGCTTCGTAAGCCTCGCCGCGCTGCCCCGGATTCATACCTTCCCAGTCCTCGACAAGACTCCAGTCAATGGGAGAAAGTATGTCGATGCACTCCGCATGTCTGCCATGTTCCGGAGGGTAGAAATGCACCATCACACTTCCGGTCTTGCTGTAATCGGTGCTCCACAAATCCACGTCATGGCTATGCACGAAGAGATTCTTGTTCATGTAAGGCAATGTTCCCGGTTTCAGAATGACATTGGCCGTGAACACTCCGTAGGAATTCTTCAGGTTCGCCATACGGTTGCGGAAGACTTTCTTCACCTGACGGCAGTTATCTATAAGTCCCACAGTGACAGCCGGGTGCACATCAGAAATCACCCAGTCTGCGGAAAAATGCAAGACTTCCCGAGTGCCGGTCTTCATCGCATCCACGCCTGACACCACGCCATCTTCGGAGACATGGATGGCATTGACTTTCATGCCGGTAAGAATCCTGCCGCCGAGAGACCTGATTTCCGATGCGAGCTTGTCGGCTATCAATGCTCCCCCGCCGAGTTTTTTCTCCGGGTCATATCCGAGACGCCACGAACTGTCTACAAACGAATTGGTCGCCTGGACATAGACATACATCGGGAGCGTTTCCCTGTCCAGTTCCATCTTCATCATCGAGCCGCACAATATGTCCCTCAGTCTGCTGTCCGTAATGGTCTCACACAGAAAGTCATAGGCTGACTTGCCGAACATTTCGAACATATCCGTCTCCGGACGGAACGAGTCGAACATCCTGTCACCGATTTCCTTCAGGATCCGGGAGTATTTCCGCAGTTCTTCCGCATGTTCCGGAAAAAATTCCGCAAGTTTCTCCGCGAAACGAAGATGACCGGACGCGACCGGATATGAAACGACCTCACGGCAATCCTTGTCGGCAAATGAAATTTCATCGAAACAATCCTTGTCCAGGCACTTCCAAGGCAGTTCCATCAGCCCGAAATACTTGAACAACGAATATAGCGGCTGGCCGGGTTCCAGGCCTCCGACATAATGGAAACCCGTGTCGAAACTGTGCGTCTTGCCGTCGGAACCTTTCCGGACAAATGTCTGGAGACTGCCGCCGATCTGGCGTTCCTGCTCCAGCACCGTCACCTCGAATCCGTGCCGCGCCAATATGACTCCACATTCCAGGCCGCCGAGTCCACTGCCGATAACTATCGCACTAGCCATTTCAGTATCAATGTTTTACAACCTTGTTGCGAAAACGCTTCCATTTCATGAACTGTCGGAAAAGGAATGGTTCCAATGTATAGGTAATCAGGATGGTGGCAGCCATACCTATCAATGTGCTCACACCGATGGAATGGATGGACGGATGTTTGGCGAAAAGAAGCGCCACGACAACGACCATGAGTACGAAAGCCGAGAAGAAAATCGCCATCTTATGCGATTCCAGCAGGTTTTTCGTTCCTGTCCTGGCTTCGGTGAGCAGGCCTTCCATGACAAATATGCTGTAATCCACTCCGATTCCAAAGATGAATGTAGATATGACAATGTTGATGAGGTTGAACTGTATGCCGCAGAGCGCCATGATGCCTTCCACGATATACCAGCTGAAGAACATCGGCATGAATGCTATCAGAGCCACGAGGATGTTGCGGAACGACAGCAGCAGTACCAGCAGTACGAAGAGCGATGAAATCGTGAGGATGACATTGAAATCATCATGGATGATGGAAACCATCTTGCCTGCGTAATAGAACGGGTCTGCGACAATGATATGCGGCAGCGATGCCACTCTTGCGCTTACTTCCGCCCTGTCGGTCTTCGAGACTCGTACCGGGGTGAATACCAGGAACCTGCCGTCATCCATTTTCTCGACAAGCGACGTCTGGAGCCCGGCCGGAAGAATTTCCGCATCATAAAGCGAACCTGGCTCGTATGATGATGTCAGCATTCCTCTGAACGGCTCGAACATTTCAGGGTCAAGATTATGTTTACGCGCAGAGGACGCGATGAGCGACATTGCCCTGTCCGCCCTGGTAACGCCTTTGGCATCAGGTGAATTCCAGAAGTTACCCCACGCCGCAATTCTCTCATTCTGAACATCTTCCGGCACGAAAAGCAGTGAAGCGACAGGAGAATAAGCCTTCAATTTGCCTGCTTGTTTCAATGAATCGCAGACATCCAGCATTGCCCTGCTGTTCACAAGAGCCTCGTCCAGAGACTGTCCGGCAGCGGCATAATATACCTGGGTGTCATTGCCCAGATTCTTTTCGGCATACATTGCCTCCGAACGCAGTGTCTCAGGGGAAACATATCCGATATTCTTCAGATCGGAATCGAACGTGACCTTATGAGAGAAAGCCACTCCCACGATGATCAGCACGATTACCGCGCCTATCAGGAATTTGTTGCTGTCATAAGGAAGGTCATTGATCCTGGTAATCATTGAAAATATTTTCTCGTTCTTCTTGGTGGCTTTCTTGCCGAGGAAATGCGGCAGGAATATCAGTCCGAACAACGTACTGGCCACCAATGCGATAGATGCGAAAAGGCCGAAGTCGCGGAGCATGTCGCTTTCCGTGAAAAGCAGTCCGAGGAATGCGCCGATGGTAGTGATGCAGCCCAGGCACACAGGTGTGGATTCGTCTTTCAGGACAGTCTCCGCATCTCCTACATATTTATAATGCGTGAGGATATGGAGAATGTAACTAATTGCAACTCCGAGAATTATGGATCCGATACCGAGCGACATCAGGGACATGCGGCCTTTCATGAAATAGATGCAGGCCAATGAGAAGAATGCGCCGAATGCCACAGGAATAATGTTCTGCGGGATGAATGAAAGGCTCTTGAAAGAGATGCAGAGGACTATGAGAATGAACAGAAGTGAAATGCTCACCGTAAGCGCCAAGTCACGTTTTACGCAGAGGGTATTGCCGTGGCTGCGTACCGGAGCGCCATGTATAAGCACCTCGACATCAGGATATTGACTTGAAAATTCTTTTATCTGCGCCTCGATTTCTTCCACGAGCGCCGAGCTGGCCTTGGTGTCGAAAGCCGTGACAGCAGGCGATACGAAGGCCATCGCCACGGTGCTGTCGGCGGAGAAGAGGTGTGAGTCGACAATTGTGAAACCGACAGATGAACCGGCGTCACGTCCAAGTCCCATCGATGACATCAGGTCAGTCCTGAGCGAAAGCGGGTCATTGGAAACCATCTGAGTCGCCATGCCCGTCTCGTCATTCATAACCGTCTCATAATCAGCTGCCATGAGGCTGTCCACCACGGCAGGTGACAGACGCTTCGCGAAGTCGCTGTAACATGAAGTGTCCACGAAAACCGGGAGATGTTCCATCACGAAGTCCAGCGCCATAAGCGGCATGTCGTCATCGATACGGTAAAGCGCATTGTCAATATAATGCGAGGCGGAATCCCTCACAAGCAGGGAATCCATGAATTCATCGGCGTAGGATGCCAAAGTGTAAGTATCTGCCAATGAATCCCTTGAAGCGAATTGAATGAAAATTTTGTCCTTGACTTTAAGGTTTCCGAAAGCCAGGCCGCTGTCCGATGTGGCAGAGGCGGGAAGAAGCTTGGTAATATCTTCTTCATATCCGACTTTAAGTCCGAAGAAAACGGAAAACACTGACAGCACGGCTGCGAGTGTCCACATAAGGCTCTTATGGCCTGCAAAATATTTGTAAAGTGGGACAAAAAACCTTTTCATCTTAATTATGTGTTATCCCGTGAAGGGAGTGTTTCTTTCCAACGTCTGAAAAACTCAGGCTCAGATGTTTCCAACTCGCCTGAATGTGTGGTGAAGAGCTGTATTGTCTCCGCCTTCAGAACCAGCGCGCCATCGCTGACTCTTTTTATTTCGTAGCTGAAACATATTTTCGCTCCAGGCTTGGGCAACCATGAAACGGTGATGTCCAGCTCGTCGTCTACAGTGGATGTCGTGAAATATCTCAGGTGCATGTCGTATACCGGTGCATAGTAGCCGCTGTCGAAAATCAGACGATAGCTGAGTCCCCAGTGCCGCCCGAAGGCTTCCCTTGCATCCTCCATATACTTTACATAGTTTCCGTGCCAGACCATCCTGATAGGGTCCACCTCGGAAAAACGCACTCTTACACGTATTGTTTCGCTGACCATATACTTCTAGTCCACTATAAAGATCTTTATCTGTCCTCCGGCAATCTTTTCCTCGCCGGAAAATGTTTCTGTCTGTACCAGCGACATGCCCATCGCCTCGCCGACGACGGTAACGCGCGTCTTCAATGTCTCCCCCACCGCCGGTTTCCTCCCGATCCGGAAGGACTTGATTTCACCGATCAGTCCGATGTGGGGCTCCTCTCCCGCCAGAAAATATCTGTAACCGGCGAATGCGGCCGCACTCTGTGCGGAATGTTCAATGATGCCGGGCTCAATGAGTTGGGAATCAATGCAGAACACATTGTCTTCCTTCACCGTAAGCCCCGTCTCCCCGCCTTCCGCATCAGCCTCATACAGGGCGTCCACCATTACCATTGGCGGACGCTGTGGTATCAAGCGGAATATTTCTTCACCGGTTGCCAGCATATTCCTTGAAATAAATTATTTCAATCTTTCGTAAACGAAATCGTAGAGAGACTCGAATGTCTTGATGCTTGACACCTGAGTGCCTTCAATCTTGATGCCGAAATTGGACTCGATGAGAGCAACGAGGTCCACAAGGCTGAGGCTGTCAAGTTCAAGTGTTTCCTTGATAGGTGCATCCGGAGTGATGACTGACTCCTCTACTTCGAATTCATCTGCAAGTGCAGAATTGATTTTCCCGATTAATTCCTGTCTTTCCATTTTTATTATGTCATTAAATATTTCTTACAATCAAAGTCGAATTTGTGCCTCCGAAACCGAACGAATTGGAAAGGAAGGTATCGAAGTGCTTGTGTACCAATGTCGCCGGGATAAGGAGCTTCGCAGAATCTTCATCCGGATTCTCGAAGTTCAGGTTGGCTGCGATAAAGTCATTCTTCATCATCAAGATGGAGTAGATGACCTCGCTGGCTCCTGCCATCCACATCTCGTGACCTGTCTGAGACTTGGTACTGGTCACCTCAACACGCTGATTTCCAAAGACATTGAAAATAGCCTTGGCTTCATTGGTATCGCCCACATGGGTCGATGTCGCGTGAGCATTGATATAACCGATTTCCTCTTTGCTGATGCCCGCGCGGCGGATTGCCATTTCGAGCGAGCGGCTAGGACCTTCGACGTTCGGCGAGGAAATGTGGTCGCCGTTTCCGGAGAAGCCGTATCCGAGGACTTCCGCGATGATCGGAGCTCCTCTGCGGACAGCGGATTCGTAGCTTTCGATGATTACTGTAGCAGCGCCGCCACCCGGAACGAGTCCGTCACGGTCACGGTCGAACGGACGGCATGCCTTTTCCGGCTCGCTTTCCCTTGTGGAGAATGCTGATATTCCGTCGAAAGAGCCTACTGACCAAGGATTTACTTCCTGAGCACCTCCGCAGACTACCATATCCTGCAATCCGTTCTGGATAAGCAGGGCGCCAAGTCCGATAGCATGTGAACCGCTGGCGCAAGCTCCTGACACTGTAAGGTTTATACCTTTAAGTTTGAAAATGCAGCCGAGATTCATCGTCACGGTACTGTTCATGGACTGGAATATGGCGCCGGAACCGCAGAGCGTGGTGTCCTTCTTTTCGCGCATGGTGTCCACAGCATTCACTACCGGAACCGTAGAACTGTCATTGCCGTAAAGCAGGCCGACTTCGTGTGTGTTCAGGTAGTCCTGGTCAATGCCGGCGTTTCTCAACGCGTCTCTGGTGGCGCAGTATGCGTATTTCGCCTGTTCCGGCATGAAAACGCGCTGTGAACGTGAGAGTTCCTTTTTAAGATCCGGTTCTTCGACTTTCGCGGTAAGTGCGGAGCGGAAGCCCATCGCCTTACGTTCAGGATCGAAGATGATGCCTGATTTCCCGTTATAGAGGGAGTCGCGGACTTCGTCCAATGTTTTTCCGAGGCATGAATAAATGCCCATTCCGGTAATTACTACTCTATGCTGTTCCATTTCAAATGTTTATTTTCCAATGATTTTGTCAATTTTCCCGTACAATGCCTCCCTGCGTTTCCTAAGTCCGGCGAGAAGTCCTGATTTTGAAGCGTTTATAGCTTTCACATCTTGCATGAACTCACGGATCCACCTGGCATAAGCCCATTCGAAAAGGCAGAGTGCCGGGAACAATGCCACATAAGCGACTGCGGCGACGAATCCCGAATTGACCAACGTGATTATGAATGTGACGATTCCGAATACCGGGAAAATGAAGAGGGCGTTCAGGGCAATGACGAATGTTCCGGAGAACATCTTGTCTTCGGCCCTGTCTGCGAAATATTTAGGGATGAACCATGCCGGCAATGCTGGCCACAGGGCGAACACGGCAAGAGGAGCAAGTGCCAGAAGCACAGCCAGTTGCGCTACAATATTTCCCATTCCCGGGACGGCATCCAGATGCTGTTCCCTTATACCTGCTTCACGGACTGCCTTTTCCATCGAAAGGGCCTCGCCGTAAATTTCCGACACCCCGGCATTGTCCCGTGAAGAAGCTTCCGCGAGGGCTGCGACAAGTTTCTTGTCAGATTCCAGTTTCTGCGACAATTCTTCCGGATCCAGCCCATGAGTACGTGCAAAGTCCTGACCATAAGGGCATTGCCTTATATAATCGATGGCCTCATAGTGTTCGAGGTCGTCGATGCTGAGCATCATTCCCTTGATCTGCTCGCGTACAAGGGCATTGACCTCCCTCTGCGCGGTCCTCGGCTTGGTCTTGTACAGCTCGTAATATGGTTTCAGCGATATCGGCGTGCCGTATTTCACCAGCATGTCCGTGCGGAGTCCGTTGTAGTCGGAATAGTGGTTGCAGCTGGGCAGGATGAAGATTTCCTTCTCGAAATTTCCCATTTCAGCCGCGTCAAAGGCCATCTTGGTGTAGCCGTAGGAGAATGTTCCGAGCCAATGCTTGTCCTGGTGGCCGGCTTCCGGGAAAATCACGACTGTACTGCCTTCCAGCAATGATTTTTCGGAGTCGCGGAATGTGGCGCCATTGTTCTGGAGGGCCGCTTCGCCTTCCCAGTTCAGCCTGAATGCGGGAAGCAGTCCGATGGAACGGAGGAATTTGTCTGCAAACTTGCTTAGGGCGAAGACGTCGGCGCGTACAATGAAGTGTACGACGCGGTCTTCGATGGACATCAAGATACCCAGAGCGTCATTCATGCTGTTCTGGTGGTCGGAAACGACGAGAAGCGAAGTCCCGTCTGCCGGTACATTGTCCTTATTTATATAATAGGTGCGCCTGTAATATACCTTCTCTACGAGAAACCTTACATAGGATTTGAATGCGCGATACAATACAGGCATCTTGACATTCGACATATCTTTTACATTTCAGCCTGCAAATGTAAGGAATTTTATCCAAAGAGCAACAAAATGCGATAAATGGCAAATGACATCACCCATGCGACTATCATAGTGTAGACGCAGCACGCGACGGCCCAGCGCCATTTCCCTGTCTCATTCTTGATTGCAACGAAAGTCGCCACGCAAGGGAAATACAGCAGGATAAATACCATGAACGACATTGCGGCAGCCGGCGTGATATCTTTTACGAGCGCCGTCTGGAGCTGTGTGTCGGCACTCAAATCTTCACCTCCGGAAACTTTCGCACCCTCGGAATACATTACCCCCAATGTGCTGACTACCAATTCCTTGGCAGCAATGCCAGTAAGCAGTCCGACGTCCATTTTCCAGTTGAATCCGAGAGGTTCCATGACAGGAGAAACGATGCGTCCGAGCTGTCCGATGTATGAGTGTTCCTGCTGGAAGGCATAGAGAGTATCGATTCTGGCGGCGAGTTGTTCAGGCGACATTGATGCTCCGGCATTGGCCCGACTGCCGGAGGTCATTTCGGCGTAAGCCTCCTGCGCGCTCTCAAGTTCTTGGCTCTTAGGGAAATAGCCAAGGAACCAGATTATCACGGAGCAGACGAGTATCGTGGTGGCCATCTTCTGGAGGTATTGCTGTCCCTTTTCCCAGGTATGGCGCCAGATAGCTTTCGCGGTAGGAATCCTGTAAGGCGGGAGTTCCATAACGAACGGCAGGTCATCGTCTTTCACGAATTTGCTCAGGACGATGGCAGACAAAATGGCCAGCACGATGCCGAGCATGTAGATTCCCAGCAGGGCCAATGCAGCCTTGCCCGGGAAGAATGCTCCTGCGAGCAGCACGAAGATAGGGAGTCGTCCGGCGCATGACATGAACGGGATTATCGCGATGGTTATCATCCTGCTCTTGCGGCTTTCGATGGCACGGGTGGCCATGATTGCCGGGACATTGCATCCGAATCCCATGACCATCGGGATGAAGGATTTGCCGTGCAGGCCGATCTTATGCATCAGCTTATCGACGATGAAGGCGGCTCTGGACATATATCCGGAGTCTTCCATCAATGAGATGAAGAAGTAGAGTATCAATATGTTAGGCAGGAATACCAGCACGCTGCCCACTCCCGAAATCACGCCGTTCACCACCAGGTCCTTAAACCATCCGTCCGGCATGATCATGGCCGTGAACTCACCGACCTTGCCGACGAACCAGTCTATCCATTGCATCGGATAATCGCCCAATGTGAAAGTAGCCTGGAAAATGAGATACAGCATTGCGATGAATATCGGGAAGGCAAGCCACCTGTTGGTGACCACCGCATCTATCTTGTCGGTCACCGTCTTTCTCGGAACCGTGTCGAGATGAGGTTTGTAGGTCTCGGCCAATGCTCCCTGGATGAATGCATATTTGGCATCCACTATCGCAGATTCCGTATTGGTATGCAGCAGGTCCTTGATTCTCTTTTCCTCCTCGACCCTGGCCGCGATGATTTCGTCCCTGTCCGGGAGCGCGTCAATGACTTTTTCAATGTCCTTGTCGTCTTCCAAGTATTTGATGGCCAGGTATCTGGTGGAGTATTTGTCGCGCAGCGAGCTGTTCTTCTGCAGCAGAAGTTTTATCCGTTCAATGCTTTTTTCGAGTTCTGCGCCATGATTGATATGTATATGGCGGGCAAGCCTGGCGTCGCTGTGCGTGTATATCTTTATGACCGTGTCGAAGAGTTCATGGATACCTGTTCCGTCGCGGCTGACGGTCGGGCAGATAGGCATTCCGAGAAGGTATCCGAGCTGCTTGATGTCGAGTTCGTCGCCTTTCGCCTTCAGTTCGTCATACATGTTCAATGCCATGACGACCTTCAGGTTCATGTCAATGACTTGTGCGGTCAGATACAGGTTTCTCTCGATGTTCGACGCGTCCACGACATTGATGACGACGTCCGGCACGTTCTCTATCAGGTTTTTCCTGACATATAGTTCTTCCGGGCTGTACGCTGACAGTGAATAAGTTCCGGGGAGGTCCACGAGGACGAACTTATATCCGTTGTATTCGAACCGCCCTTCCTTCGCGTCGACGGTCACGCCGCTGTAGTTCCCGACATGTTCATGGGAGCCCGAGGCAATGTTGAACAATGATGTCTTTCCGCAATTAGGATTTCCGACAAGTGCCACACGGATGACGTGCTTCCGTTCTTCGGCAAGTTTGGACATCATCTTGTTCAATGACCATTCCTCGTCGCAGTCGTCCGCGAAGATCGTGTCATACGAGTGGTCGTACTTCATCACTTCCTTCGCCTCGCTTTCGCCGATGACTTCTATTTGTTCAGCCTCGCTGCGGCGCAATGACAGTTTATATCCAAGTATTTCATATTCAATAGGATCCTTCAACGGAGCATTCAGCACGACGGTGACTTTTTTCCCCGCGATGAATCCCATTTCGATAAGTCTCTTCCTGAAGCTTCCATGGCCGTTGACCTTCACGATCACGCCCTGCTCCCCTGTATTCAATTCCGACAATTTCATAAATCATCCCCTTAATACACAATATCGCGCGCAAATATATAACGAAAATCGCTTACTTGGTATCCCAATTTATGGGGATATCGCATGTGGCGCCCCGCCCGGCGGCGCATTAAAGTTCAACGGAGGGTCGTGCTGTCGTGCGTGGAAAGGCCGGATTTACGCACGACATGACATTTTTTCATCACGACGTGCGCAGAAAACGTTTTAGCACGCACGGGAAGCTACATATAGCATGGAAATAACCATCTGCAAAGACCACGCAGCAGAGAAGCCCCGGGCGGGGTGGAGCCTCTGGAGGCATGGACGCCCATGTCCTTGTGAATGGGTGTCAGGCGACAGCCTGACGGGATGAGCGCAGCGAACCTCC
>OHSM01000118.1_pt1 | contig 45305 bp, 36 predicted proteins | sample 1578671 | NCBI WGS metagenome assembly OHSM01 (sample SAMEA3879591, study PRJEB24766) | human gut metagenome | biome: human-associated habitat; feature: feces | place: USA | collected 1985/1987 | reverse complement strand
CACGGGCATGGTGAGCCGCGGCGGAAGCATCATCTCGAAGTGGTGCATGGTGCACAAGCAGGAGAGCTTCCTGTATTCACACTTCGACGACATCTGTGACATCTGCCGCAAGTACGACGTTGCCATCTCGCTCGGCGACGGACTGCGCCCCGGAAGCATCCACGACGCCAACGACGCCGCACAGTTTGCCGAGCTCGACACCATGGGCGAGCTCGTCGAGAGGGCTTGGGCCAAAGACGTGCAGGCCTTCATCGAGGGGCCGGGCCACGTGCCGATGCAGAAGATAAAGGCCAACATGGAGCGGCAGATAGAGAAGTGCCACGGCGCGCCTTTCTACACTCTGGGCCCGCTCGTCACCGACATCGCCCCTGGCTACGACCACATCACCAGCGCCATAGGGGCGTCGATGATAGGCTGGTATGGCACGGCCATGCTCTGCTACGTGACGCCCAAGGAGCACCTTGCGCTGCCCGACAAGGACGATGTGCGCACGGGTGTGGTAACATACAAGATTGCCGCCCATGCCGCCGACCTGGCCAAGGGACACCCCGGGGCGCAGATTCGCGACAACGCGCTGAGCAAGGCGCGCTACGAATTCCGCTGGCGCGACCAGTTCCACCTGAGCCTCGACCCGGAGCGTGCGCTGGAGTACTTCAACGAAGGCCGCCACACCGACGGCGAATACTGCACCATGTGCGGCCCCAACTTCTGCGCCATGAAGCTGAGCCGCGACCTGGCGAACATCAAATGCTGAACCGTATACGTACGTAAAAAGAGTATCAAGAATACATGTTTTCCGAAGAATTAGCCAAATACGACTGGGAGGAGACCACCCGTCGCATCCAGTCGAAACGTCCGGCCGACGTCGAAGCGGCCCTCGGACGCGAGCACCTCACGCTCGACGACTTCATGGCGCTCATCTCGCCGGCTGCGGCCGCCTACCTCGAGCCCATGGCCCGTCTGAGCCGCCGCTATACGCAGGAGCGTTTCGGCAAGACCATCTCGATGTACATCCCGATGTACATCACCAACTCGTGCACCAATTCGTGCATCTACTGCGGCTTCAACCGCCACAACGCCATTCCGCGCGTGATTCTCACCCCCGAGCAGATTGAGGAGGAGTGCCGCGCCATCCGCGAGCTCGGTCCCTTCGAGAACCTGCTGTTGGTCACGGGCGAGAATCCCCGTGCGGCGGGTGTCGACTACATCGAGCAGGCGCTCCACATCTGCCGCCCCTACTTCAACAACCTCACCATCGAGGTGATGCCGCTGGCGGCCGAGGAGTACGAGCGGCTGACCCACTCGGGGCTCAACGGCGTGGTCTGCTTCCAGGAGACCTACAACCGCGCCAACTACAACATCTACCACCCGGCCGGCATGAAGTCGAAGTTCGAGTGGCGCGTCAACGGCTTCGACCGCATGGGACAGGCCGGCGTCCACAAAATCGGCATGGGCGTGCTCATCGGCCTTGAGGAGTGGCGCACCGACGTGACGATGATGGCGCTCCACCTGCAGTACCTGCGCAAGCACTACTGGAAGACGCGCTACAGCGTCAACTTCCCCCGCATGCGCCCGTCGGAGGGTCACTTCCAGCCCAACGTGGTGATGAGCGACCGCGAGCTGGCGCAGCTGACCTTCGCCTTCCGCATCTTCGACCACGACGTCGACATCTCCTTCTCGACGCGCGAGCGGGCCGAGTTCCGCAACCACATCGCCACGCTGGGCGCCACCTCGATGAGCGCCGGCTCGAAGACCGACCCGGGAGGCTACCGCGTCTACCCCACGTCGCTCGAGCAGTTCGTCGTGAGCGACGAGCGCACGCCGGCGCAGGTCGAGGCCGACATCCGTCGCGAAGGGTACGAAGTGGTCTGGAAGGACTGGGACAAAATCTTCGACTGACGATGTTCGACGAACGCTACGCGCGGCAGGTCATGCTGCCCGAAATCGGCGAGGAGGGGCAGCGGCGGCTGGCCTCGGCGTCGGTGCTGCTCGTGGGTCTGGGCGGCCTGGGCTCGACGGTGGCCCCCTCGCTTGCGGGGGCCGGCGTGGGGCGCCTCGGCCTCTGCGACCCCGACGTGGTCTCGTGGAGCAACCTGCCGCGGCAGACGCTCTATACCGAGGAGGAGGTGGGCCGTCCCAAGTGCGAGATGGCCCGCCGCCGGCTCGCGGCCCTCTCGTCGGCGACGCGCTTCGACTGCATCGCCGAGGGGCTCACGCCCGAAAACGCCGAGCGGCTCGCGGCCTCCTACGACCTGGTGGTCGACTGCTGCGATAACTTCGCGACGCGCTACCTCATCGACGACGCCTGCGCCGCCGCGGGGCGGCCGTGGGTCTACGGTTCAATTGGCCCCTTCGACGGGCAGGTGAGCCTCTTCAACCACCGCCGCGGGGTCCGCTACGCGACGCTCTACCCCGACCGCGAGGCGCTGTGCAGCGCACCGCGCCGCACGCTGGGGGTGCTTGGCGGCGTCCCGGCCGTCATCGGGGCCATCGAGGCCACGGAGGCGCTCAAGCTGCTCGCCGGCATGGAGCCCTCGCTCGACGGACGGCTGCTCCTCTTCGACCTCAAGACGATGCATTGCGAAACAATCGATATCTGAACACAAAAAATTCACCTACCGAAAACACCACACCATGGGAAAAGGATTTGACGAATACGCATCGGCCTACGATGCGTGGTTTCTCGAAAACCGGAACGTACTCTACTCGGAGGTCAACCTCGTTGCCTCGACACTCCGCGATGCGGGACGCATCCTCTCGGTGGGCTGCGGCAGCGGCCTCTTCGAGAAGATTCTCCGCGAGGAGTACGACATCCGCATCACCGACGGCATCGAGCCCTCGACCGGCATGGCCGACATCGCCCGCAAGCGGGGCCTCGAGGTAACCGTCGCAACGGCCGAGGAGGCCGACTTCGGCCGCGAACGCTACGACACGCTGCTCTTCAACGGCACGCCGAGCTACATCGGCGATCTGGCGGGCGTGGTCCGCAAGGCCTACGACGCGCTGCCCGAGGGGGGACGCATCGTGCTGATTGACGTCCCGAAGGAGAGCTCCTACGGCATCATGTACAACCTGGCCAAGGCGCTCGGGACGTGGAACCATCCGCTGCTCGAGGGGGTCTACCCGCCCAACCCCTACCCCATCGAGTTCGTCGAGGTGGCCGCCTGGCGCACGACGGCCGAGAAGGTGGAGCTGCTCGAGAAGGCCGGTTTCCGCGACCTGCACTTCTCGCAGACGCTCACCACCCACCCGCTCTATTCGGACCGTGCCGAGGAGCAGCCCGTCGAGGGGTGCGACCGGGGCGACTACGTGGCCGTCGTGGCCTACAAGCGATGAACACCGCGGACAAGGCCATGAAACGCTGGAGTGACGAAGCCTGGGAGGCCGCCGAAACGGTCTACCGCAGGATACTCGAGCACCCCTTCGTCGGGGAGCTCGCCGCCGGAACGCTCTCCGCGGAGCGCTTCCGCTTCTACATCCGCCAGGATGCCCTCTATCTGGACGGCTACGCACGACGGCTGGCCCACATCGCCTCGCGCCTCGTGCGCAAGGAGCACACGGAGGCCTTCCTGCACTTCGCCCTCGAGGGGATAGAGGTCGAGCGGGCGCTCCACGAGCAGTTCCTCGAGGGCAGCCACCCCGAGCCCGGGGAAATCTCGCCCGCCTGCCTGCTCTACACCTCGCTGCTCGAGAGCCAGGCGATGGCTCCCGTCGAGGTCGAGGCGGCCGCCGTGCTCCCCTGCTTCCGCGTCTACCAGCGGGTCGGCGAGCAGATTTACGCCCGGTTAGGGGATGCGGAGAACCCCTACCGCCGCTGGATTGAGACCTATGCCGACCCCTCGTTCGCCGAGGCTGCCGACCGCGCCACGCGCATCTGCGACGAGCTGGCCGCCGAGGCCGGCTCGGCGACGCGGCAGCGGATGACCGAACTCTTCGTGCGCTGCACCCGGATGGAGTGGCTCTTCTGGGAGAGCGCCTGGAGGCTTGAAAACTGGAAAATCTGAAGCTATGAACAGCGACATGAAAACCTACAAACGCGCCCTGACCATCGCCGGCAGCGACCCGAGCGGCGGTGCGGGCATTCAGGCCGACCTGAAGACCTTCTCGGCCTGCGGATGCTTCGGCACTTCGGCCATCGTCGCCGTCGTGGACGAAAACACGGTCGGCGTCACGGGCGTACACCCCGTGCCGGTCGACTTCGTGGTGGGGCAAATCCGCTCGGTGCTCGACGACATCGGCGCCGACGCCATCAAAATCGGCATGCTCCACTCCTCGGAGCTGATTCTGGCCGTGCGCGACACGCTCGCGGGCTACGACATCCGCAACGTGGTGCTCGACCCGGTGATGGTGGCTACGTCGGGCGACCCGCTGCTGCAGCGCGAGGCCGTCGCAACGCTGCGCGACGAGCTCATTCCCCGCGCCCGGGTCATCACGCCCAACATTCCCGAGGCCGAAATCCTGCTGGGCCGCAGGCTGCCCCGCCAGGAGGAGCTTCCCGACGCCGCGCGCGAGCTCTCGCAGGGGGGCCGCGTCTCGGTCTTCCTCAAGGCGGGACACCTCGACGACGAGGAGCTGGTCGACATCTTCTACGACGCCGAGAGCGACCGGGTTGTGCCGCTGCGCTCGAAGCGCGTCGCGACGGTGAACACCCACGGCACGGGCTGCACGCTCTCGTCGGCCATCGCCGCCTTCCTGGCCCGTGGATATGCGCTCGACGACGCCGCGGCCGCAGCCAAGGAGTACATCGCCGGGGCCATTGCCGCCGGCGCGCACTACCGCATCGGCCACGGCCACGGTCCCGTGCACCACTTCTACCGCTTCTGGGAGTAGGCTCCGCGACGAACCGCACACCCGATTGCAGGGCGGTGCTTCCCTATAAGGGGGAGGCGCCGCCCTGCCTCGTTTTCGGGTGTGCCGGGAATGTTTGCCGCTCCTCGCTGCACTCTCGGCAAACTCGGCGGACATCTCCACGCCGCGTCCTCTACGGGCCGCGAGGAGCGCCGCGACACCCTCTTCGGAGGCCCGAACCGCCCCGCAATGCGCAAAAAAGCCATCCGAAAGGCGGCAAGTTGCCCTCGGCGATGACAAGCTGACCGGAAAATCGGTATCTTTGAGGCCTGAAAACGACAAAGCGATGAACGTGACGAAAATCAACAAGGTGGAAATCCGCAACCTCCAGCGTGAGGACTACGACCAGCTGGCCAAATCCTTCACCCGCGTCTATGCCGACGGCAGCGACGTATTCTGGACGCCGGAACAGATTGACAAACTCATCCGCATCTTCCCCGAAGGACAGATTGTGGTGGTGGTCGATGACAAAATCGTGGGCTGCGCCCTCTCGATTATCGTGGACTACGACCTGGTCAAGGGGGACCATACCTACGCCCAGGTGACGGGCAACGAGACCTTCGACACCCATACGCGCAAGGGCAACATCCTCTACGGCATCGAGGTCTTCATCCATCCCGACTACCGCGGTCTGCGGCTCGGCCGGCGCATGTACGAATACCGCAAGGAGCTCTGCGAGAAGCTCAACCTGAAGGCCATCATGTTCGGCGGGCGCCTGCCCAACTACCACAAGTATGCTGACAAGATGCGCCCCAAGGAGTACATCGACAAGGTGCGCAAGCGTGAAATCTACGACCCGGTGCTGCTCTTCCAGCTCTCGAACGACTTCCACGTGCGCAAGGTCATGCGCAACTACCTGCCCAACGACGAGGAGTCGCGCCACTATGCCTGCCTGCTCCAGTGGGACAACATCTACTACCAGGCTCCCACCGAGGAGTATGTCCAGCCCAAGACAACGGTCCGCGTGGGTCTGGTGCAGTGGCAGATGCGCAGCTACCATACGCTCGACGACCTGTTCGAGCAGGTGGAGTTCTTCGTCGACTCGGTGAGCCGCTACCAGAGCGACTTCGTCCTCTTCCCCGAATACTTCAACGCCCCGCTCATGGCGCGCTTCAACGACGCCGGCGAGTCGCAGGCCATCCGCGGCCTGGCGGGCTACACGGACGATATCCGCGAGCGCTTCATCGGGCTGGCCATCAAGTACAACATCAACATCGTCACGGGCAGCATGCCCTACATCCGCGACGACGGGCAGCTCTACAACGTGGGCTTCCTCTGCCGCCGCGACGGCACCTACGAGATGTACGAGAAGCTGCACGTCACCCCCGACGAGATGAAGTGCTGGGGTCTGAGCGGCGGCCACGCCATCCGCACCTTCGAGACCGACTGCGCGCGCATCGGCGTGCTGATTTGCTACGACGTGGAGTTCCCCGAGCTCTCGCGCATCATGGCCGACGAGGGGATGCAGATTCTCTTCGTCCCCTTCCTGACCGATACGCAGAACGCCTACTCGCGCGTGCGGGTCTGCGCCCAGGCACGCGCCATCGAGAACGAGTGCTTCGTGGCCATCGCCGGCAGCGTGGGTAACCTGCCGCGCGTCCACAACATGGACATCCAGTATGCGCAGTCGGGCGTCTTCACGCCGTGCGACTTCGCCTTCCCGACCGACGGCCGCCGCGCCGAGGCGACGCCCAACACCGAGATGATTCTCATCTCGGACGTTGACCTCGACCTGCTCAACGAGCTGCACACCTACGGCAGCGTCCGCAACCTGAAGGACCGCCGCAAGGACCTCTACGAGCTGCGCATCCGCAACAAGTAGGGATTCCGGTTCCGGACGGTTTTCCCGGGGCCGCGTCGATTTGCACCGCCCACCGCCCCTCCGTTCCCGAAGCCGGTACACCCCACGCAACGCGACACGGACAATACGACCATCGCCCCACGGTTTGGTGCCGCGGGGCGATGTTGTTTTATGCTCCCTGTGCGCTCCGACGTGAGCTCCGGTACGGAAATGCTGCCTCCGGTCGGTCATGTGGATGCGCCCCACGCGTCTGCCCCGGAATTGGCTGCCGACCTTGCCGCAGAAAGACCGACACGTTCAAGCATCCGTCGGCCATCCCTAGTCTGTCTGCCCTACCCGCCTTGTCGGCCTCTCTTTGCCGAACAGAATCTTCATCCCCTCGTCAGCCACCTCTCGACAAACCGCCCCTCTTCGTCCCGTTGTCGCCTTTTCCCGCCGAACAGTTCACTCCCCGCCGACCCGGCCGGGGCACGAAGAAGGCTCATCCGCCCCAACGAATCTGGTTTCCTGTTCGCAAAAAACTCCTGTCTGCTGTTCTGTTCGTAATAATATGCAAAATATATTTGGTATAAAAAAGAGACTATTGATATCTTTGCAGACCGACGGACCGACGTGGTTTGCCAAACCGAGCAAACCGAGCAAGCCGAGCAAACGAAGCGAAACGTCGGACAGAACAAACAAGGAGAAACAAGAACACACAACCCAATCAGACTGCAACAATGAAACGGTCAACCATCGAGGATGCCATGTTCCCGGCCTGCCCGGTGAGAAACATTCTGGCGCGGCTCTGCGACAAGTGGGCGCTGCTGGTCCTCTACCTGCTGGCTCGCTCTGAGCAGGGCAAGCTGCGCTTCACGGAGTTGAAGCAGGCCATGCCCGACATCTCGCAGAAGATGCTATCGACGACCCTGCGCACGCTCGAGGAGGACGGCTACATCTCACGGAGGCTCCACGCCGAGGTTCCGCCCCGGGTGGAGTATGCACTCACGGAGCGCGGCCAGACGCTGCGCCCGATTCTCGAAGAGCTGCTCGCCTGGGCTGTGGAACAGATGGATGACATCATGAAGGAGCGCAAAAGGGCTCATAACGCAGCCAACGGGTCGAATCAAGCAAACGAACACAAGAAAGGAAAGGAATGAAAGCTGCACAGTTAGACCGTTATTCAAGGGAGGGACGGCTCACCGTACGGGAGGTCGCCGTACCCGAACCGGCTGCCGATGAGGTACTCATCAAGGTACGCGCGGCGGCCGTCAATCCACTGGAGCTGCTCATCGTCCGGGGAAGCATCCGGCTGATACAGGATTACCGTCTGCCGCAGACGCTGGGCAACGAGTGCTCGGGCGTTGTCGAGCAGGTCGGAAGCCGCGTCGGGAAGTTCCGACCGGGCGATGCCGTCTATACACGCCTTCCGCTGGAGCGGATTGGCGCCTTTGCCGAATACGTCGCCGTAAGGGAGCAGGTGGTGGCGAAGATGCCCGCCGGATATGCATTCGACGTGGCGGCCGCCATCCCGCTGACCGGTCTGACGGCCTGGCAGGGGCTGGTCGAGGAGCTGCAGGTGCAATCGGGACAGAGGTTGCTCATTCCCGGCGGGTCGGGCAGCTTCGGGCAGATGGCCGTACCGATAGCCCGGTCGCTGGGACTCCGCGTCGTGGTGACGGGCAACGAACGGTCGCGCGAAGCATTTCTGGCCATGGGTGCCGAGCGTTACATCGACTATCGCAGGGAGAACTACTGGGAGGTGCTCTCGGGGGTAGATGCGGTCATCGACACGCTCGGAGCCGGCGAATTCGAACACGAGCTCTCCGTACTAAAGCCGGGCGGACGGCTGCTGAGCCTGCGGACCGCCCCCAACGGGGAGTTTGCCCGACGCAACGGTTTCCCCTGGTACAAGCGGGCCCTCTTCACGCTGGCCGGAATGAAATACGACCGGGCGGCCCGCCGTCAGGGCAAAGAGTACCGCTTCCTCTTCGTGCATGCCGACGGAGAACAGCTCCGCCGAATCACGGAGCTTGTCGAGCGCGAACACATCGTCCCGGCCATTGACCCGCACTGCTTCTCGCTCGAGGAGATTAACGACGCCCTGCGGCTTGTGGCCGAAGGGCCGCTCAGGGGAAAGGTAATCATTCGGATGTAAAACTTTTCAGAGTATGAAAATTCATGAAATCTGCTTCAGCCCGACGGGTGGGACGAAGCGTGTGAGCTCGATGCTGAGCCGTGCACTGACCGACGAGACGGTCGAGGTCGACTTGACGGCTCGCGAGGTCGATTTCGGGCAGGTGGAGCTGAGCCCCGAGGAGGTGGCGCTGATTGCCGTGCCCTCCTACAGCGGACGGGTGCCGACCGTCGCTGCGGCACATCTGGCCGCGATGCACGGCAACGGAGCCCGGGCCGTCCTGCTCTGCGTCTATGGCAACCGGGCCTACGAGGATACGCTGGTGGAGCTGCGTGACAAGGCCTCCGGGGCAGGGTTCAAGGTGATTGCCGCCGTAGCGGCCGTTGCCGAACACTCAATCGCCCGCCAATACGCCGCGGGCCGACCCGATGCGGAGGACGAAGCGATGCTGCGCAGCTTTGCCGCACGGATTCGCCGCAAGATTGACGACGGCGGGCTCGATGAACCGGTGATTCCGGGCAACCGCCCCTACCGCAAGGCTGCAGGTGCCGGCATCGTTCCCAAGGCAACGCGCGCCTGCGTGAAGTGCGGCCTCTGTGCGGCGAAGTGCCCCGTCGGGGCCATCGATGCTAAGGAGCCGGCACGGGTGGACAAAAAGCGCTGCATCTCCTGCATGCGCTGCGTGGCCGTATGCCCCCACCATGCCCGACGCGTCAACAGGCTGCTGCTGGCCCTCGTCGGCCGGATGCTCAAGAAGGCCTGCTCGCAGCGAAAGGCGTGCGAACTCTATCTCTGACGCTGAGTCGGGGTTGGCAGGCTGTCGATGGGTAGCTAACCGTATACCAGGACAGGGATGACGAATTGCCCTACTCGCCTGCCCCGCGTCGGTAGTCGGAAAGGTATGCCGTACAGGTCTTTCCGGTCTGTTGCTTGAAGAAACGCATCAGGTGGCTCGGGTCCGAGAAGCCGTACTCCTCAGCCAACTGGCTGACGCTGCGCCCCTCGAACAACAGGCCGTTCTTCACCCCTTCGAGCAGCCGCTGGCGGAGCAGGTGGGCGGCCGTGACACCGAACTGCTCCACGACGGCCCGATTCAGAGTCACGCGGCTCACGCGCATCATCGCGGCATACTCCCCGACGCGCTGGACAGTGCGGATATGCTCCTCGAGCAGCGCCTTGAAGCGGAACGCGCAGTTGTTGCGCGGCAGCGCGACGGGCAACCCGTAGGCGGTGGCGTAGTCGCGGTTGAGCGTCACCAGCAGGTAGTAGAGCACCGCGACAATCAGGTTGTAGCTGTCCGAGGTCGGGGCCTGCAGCTCCGTCTTGATTTTGGCCAGCAGCCGGAGGTACTCTCCGAAGCGCTCCCGAGGGGCGTCGAACCAGGGCGGCGTATCGCTCTGGTAGCAGTAGAGCAGGCGGTAGACGAAGAGCTTGTCGGAGAGGAACGTGCGCATGAAATCCTCACGGAAAATCAGAAACGTGTAGTCGAGCTCCTCTTCGTCGACGAGCCACTGCTGCTGTTCGTGGGGCGAGAGGAGGAGCACCATGTCGTCGTGCAGCTCGATGCGGCTGCTGCCGAGCAGCAGCGTGCCCTGCGCCCGGCCGAGGAAGAAAAACTCGAAGAAGTCGGTGCGGAAGAGCGGATGCTCGGTCAGTACGCCGCGGATCTCTTCGCTGCGGCCCGTATTGATGTAGAAGTCGACGCCGCACTGCGTCTTGCTGAACGGCACGGTGACCAGCCGTCGGGGATTTGTCGTTGTTTTCATCGCGTGCATCCGGTTTGTCCGAAGACAAAGATACGATATCATTTATCAAAATGGCATACATTACCCCCTTTCGGGCATAATTTTGCACAAAAAATCTTCGGACCTTTGCCGACGGAAGATTCGATATGAATCCGCCCTCGAAAAACATCCGGCCATGAGTGTCTGCATCAAATCGTTGATCCGCAATCTGAATCTGGTCGTCGGCTGCACCGTCGGCTGCACCTACTGCTATGCCCGCAACAACTGCCGACGCTTCCACATGACCGACGATTTTTCCGTCCCGGAGTACATGCCCCGCAAGCTCCGCATTCTCGAAAGCCGCGACCCGCGGGTCTTTCTGATGACCGGCATGAGCGACTTCTCGGACTGGCGGCCCGAGTGGACGACGGAAGTTTTCGATCGCATGGCCCGCAATCCGCAGCACGCCTACCTCTTTCTGACCAAACGTCCCGAGCGGCTCGACCTGCAGACCGACGACGACAACGTCTGGATGGGTGTCACCGTGACATGCGAGGCGGAGAAGGGACGCATTGCCGCGCTGCGCCAACACGCCCGGGCCCGTCACTACCATGTGACTTTCGAGCCGCTGTTCGGGCCGATCGAAGGGCTCGACCTGACGGGCGTGGAGTGGATCGTCGTCGGCATCGAGACCGGACGCCGCCGCGGCAAGGTCGAAGCCCGGCCCGAATGGGTGAGGGGCATTGTCGCCCAGGCCCGGGCGCAGGGCGTGGCGGTCTTCATGAAGGAGGATCTGTTGCCGATCATGGGTGAGAGCGGCATGATACAGGAGTTACCCGAAGCATTCAAACAAAGAGTATGGAACAGGAACTGATTCGCGACATCGACGTGCAGAGCGTCATGACCCGTTCGTCGCTGCCCGTGGGCGGCTATTCGGTCAACCCCTACGTGGGGTGTCCCCACGCCTGCAAGTATTGCTACGCTTCGTTCATGAAGCGCTTCACGGGCCACACCGAACCGTGGGGCTCGTTTCTCGACGTCAAGCATTGGAGGCCCATCGGCAATCCGCACCGCTTCGACGCCGAGCGCATCGTCATCGGCTCGGTGACCGACGGCTACAACCCCTTCGAGGAGCAGTTCCGGCGCACGCGCCGACTGCTCGAGGAGCTGCGCGGCACGACGGCCGAGATTATGATTTGCACCAAGTCGGACCTTGTGCTGCGCGACCTGGAGCTGTTGCGCGAATTTCCGCGCGTGACGGTCTCGTGGTCGGTCAACACGCTCGATGAGACCTTCCGCGCCGACATGGACCGTGCGGTGAGCATCGAGCGGCGGCTCGAGGCCATGCGGCAGGTCTACGAGGCGGGCATCCGCACCGTCTGCTTCATATCGCCGATTTTCCCGGGCATCACCGACCCGAAGGCCATCATCGAGCGGGTGCGGGAGTATGCCGACCTCGTCTGGCTCGAGAATCTCAACCTGCGCGGGCAGTTCAAGGGGACCATCATGGCCTACATCCGCGAAAAGCACCCCGAGCTGGTGCCTTTATACGAGGATATCTACAACCGCCGCCGGACGGACTACTGGCAGGCACTCGAGCGGGAGATGGCCGACTACGCTGCCGCCAACGGAATGCCCTACCGCGTCAACGACCTCCCCTACGGCCGCTCCGAGAAGGGGCATCCGGTCGTGGTCAACTACTTCTATCACGAAAAAATCCGCCGCTCCAACCGGTAGCAGGCGGAAGCGACACACCCGGGCGAGGTGCGGCAAGGCCGGAGGCAGAAGGCTGGCCCTGAACGGTAAGGGGCGTCCGAAACAGGGAGACAGGAGCCGGTAGAACGCGCTCAGGGAGAGGGCTGACCTTCTTAGGCAGGTCCTACCCGCGCGGGCCGTACTTGCGCTCGAAGAGGTCCGCATGGCTCTGCCCCCACGCAATCATGGCGTCGATGAGCGGCAGCAGCGAGGCCCCCAGCTCCGTGAGCGAGTACTCCGAGCGTGGAGGGAGCTCGGCATAGATGGTCTTGGCCACCAGCCCGTCCTCGACCAGCTCGCGGAGCTGGAGGTCGAGCACGCGGGGCGTCGCCTCGGGCAGCTGACGGTGGAGTTCGCTCGGCCGCAGCGGCCGGTTGCGCAGTTCGTCCAGAATGCAGGACTTCCACTTCGAATCGATAAGGCTCATGGTCAGCCGCAGCGGGCAGTCCAGGTCGACGGGAATCTTTCGTTCGTACATGGTGCGGATGGGTTTGGTCACACAAAGATAGGGATAACCCCCGAAAAGAGGGGTATACCGAAAAAATTTTCGGTACGTGAATCATTTTTCGGTACTTGCGCAGCCGCACGGCGCGTCGTAATTTTGCGGTTGAACGAAAAACCCCTAAAACACCAAGCGTATGAGAGCAAGCATCGAAGAGTACAAGGCCGTCGAGCAGGCGGCCATGAAGTTCGTCAGGAGCGTGGCCGAGGGCGACAGCACGCCGGCCCGCGAGCTGTTCATCGACGAGGCCGTGCTGTTCGGCTATCTGGACGGCCGTCTTGAGCACGGCAGCATCGAGCAGTTCTACCACAACGTCGACACGGTCGCTGCCGGGCAGGAGTTCCGGGCGCGCGTCGACGTCCTCGACGTCGAGGAGACGCTGGCCGTCGTCCGCGTGCTCGAGGAGCGGTGGGGCGGCCGCATCGACTTCACCGACTATCTGCTGATGATGAAGATGGATGGCCGGTGGCGCTGCGTCGCGAAGGCCTACAACCAGAATTCCGATACCATTAAAAAATAACAAGGGAGATACCACCATGAAGATTACGGTCATTACGGGCAGCCCCCGCCGCAAGGGCAACAGCTTTGCCATGACGGAGGCATTCATCCGGGCTGCGGAGCAGCGCGGCCACACCATCGAGCGGTTCGACGCCGCCTTTCTGAAGATTGGCGGCTGCCACGCCTGCATGACGTGCTACAAGACGGGCAAAGCCTGCTCGTTCGACGACGATTTCAACCGCATCGCGACGGCCATCCTCGAGTCGGAGGCCGTCGTATTCACCATGCCGGTCTACTGGTACTCGATTCCGGCGCAAATCAAGGGGGTCATCGACCGCCTCTTCTCACTGGTGGTGGGCGGCAAGGCGTATGCTGGCAAGAAGTGCGCGCTGATTGCCTGCTGCGAAGAGGAGGAGATGACGGTGTTCGACGGCGTACGGGTACCCATGGAGCGCACGGCCGCCCTGCTCAAGTGGGAGATGGTCGGACAGGTGCTCATCCCCGGCGTGCTGAACGAGGGCGACATCGACCGCACGGAGGGCTGCCTGCCGGCAGGCTGCCGCTCTGGCAGAGCGCTTCTGAGCCACACGCCGCAGCCGCTCCGCTATCGCTGTAGAGGCGGGAAGGGCGTCGCGTTCCGGCCCCGCGCAACAGACGCAGCGGAGGTCGCCGCGCTTCGGCCTCGCACAACGGAGGCGGCGGAAGGCGTCGCACGACAACCCCATCGGGACAATCCCGGGCTTGTGATGAGCCCGGGATTTTTTTGTCCCCGGCGCCGGCAGCGGAAGGGTCGTCCGGCCGGAGCTCCGCGTGCCCCGGCGTCCCGGAAGCGGAAAAAATGACGGCGGGATGATGCCCGGCGGCCCGGGAGCGGGGAGGATGGCGGCCCGGAAGCGCGCCTCGGCGGAAGAGAGGGCGCCGTATGCCGTTCAGACCGCCATACGGACCGTTCATCCCCCGAAAAGGCGAGTTCGGAGGATTCTCATCCAGAGGCCGCGGCGCCCGCGCTATTTTTGTACCGTTAAAAACTGTACAAAAAACAATCAATCTTCGCATACCATGTTCCAATCCATCGTCCGCTTTGCGGTCACGAAAAAACTCTTCGTCGGATTGACCACCCTCTTCCTGCTGGCGGGAGGAATCTATTCGATGATGACGCTTCCGGTCGACGCCGTGCCGGACATCACCAACAACCAGGTGCAGATTGTGACCGTCTCCCCCACGCTCGCTCCGCAGGAGGTCGAGCAGCTCATCACCTTCCCCATCGAGGTGGCGATGAGCAACATCATGAACGTCCAGGAGATTCGCTCCGTATCGCGCTTCGGTCTGTCGGTCGTCACGGTGGTCTTCAAGGAGAGCGTGCCGATTCTCGACGCCCGGCAGCTCATCAACGAACAGATACAGACCGTCGCCGGAGAGATTCCCCCCGAGCTGGGCACCCCCGAGATGATGCCCATCACCACGGGTCTGGGCGAAATCTACCAGTATACGCTCGACGTCGAGCCGGGCTACGAGAAGCGCTACGACGCCATGGAGTTGCGCACCATCCAGGACTGGATTGTCAAGCGCCAGCTGTCGGGCATCCCGGGAATCGTCGAAATCAACAGCTTCGGAGGCTACCTCAAGCAGTATGAGGTGGCCGTCGACCCCGACGCCCTCTACTCGCTCAACATCACCATCGGCGACGTCTTCGTGGCGCTGAGCCGCAACAACGAAAACACGGGCGGCAGCTACATCGAGAAGGTCAACCGCGCCTACTACATCCGCTCCGAGGGTATGATTTCGTCGCTCGACGACATCCGCCGCATCGTGGTGGCCAACCGCGGCGGCATCCCGATTCACGTGAGCGACGTGGGCACCGTGAAGTTCGGCTCGGCCAAGCGCTTCGGCGCCATGACGCACGACGGCAAGGGCGAGTGTGTCGGCGGCATCGCCATGATGCTCAAGGGGGCCAACGCCAACGTGGTCACCCGCGAGTTGGAGTCGCGCGTGGAGAAAATCCAGAAGATGCTGCCCGAAGGGGTCACCATCAACCCCTATCTGAACCGCTCGGAGCTGGTCAACCGCAACATCTCGACCGTGATTCGCAACCTCATCGAGGGGGCCATCATCGTCTTCATCGTGCTGATGCTCTTCCTGGGCAACGTCCGCGCCGGCCTGATTGTCGCCTCGGTCATCCCGCTGGCTATGCTCTTCACATTCATCCTCATGCACATATTCGGCGTCTCGGCCAACCTGATGAGTCTGGGCGCCATCGACTTCGGTATTGTCGTCGACGGCTCCATCGTCATCGTCGAGGGAATCCTCGCCCACCTCTTCGTGCGGCAGAACCTCGGCCGCACGCTCTCCCGCCGCGAGATGGACGAGCAAATCATCGCCGGTGCCGGCAACGTGGTCCGCTCGGCCACCTTCGCCGTCATCATCATCCTCATCGTCTTCTTCCCGATTCTCACGCTGACGGGCATCGAGGGCAAGTACTTCACCCCGATGGCCAAGACGCTCGTATTCTGCATCATCGGAGCGCTGCTGCTCTCGCTGACCTACGTGCCGATGATGTCGTCGCTCGTGCTCCGGCGCCGTATCAGCGACCGTCCGACCTTTGCCGACCGCTTCTTCGCCTGGCTCAACCGCATCTACCAGCGCTGCCTGGCCTTCTGCCTGCGCTTCAGCTGGGGGACCGTCGCCGTGGCCGTGGCGGCCTTCATCGGCAGCCTCATGCTCTTCACGCGGCTCGGTGCGGAGTTCATCCCCACGCTCGACGAGGGTGACTTCGCCATGCAGATGACCCTGCCGGCCGGAAGCTCGCTCACGCGCAGCATCGCCGTCTCGGAGCAGGCCGAGAAGATTCTGATGGAGAACTTCCCCGAAATCAAACACGTCGTGGCCAAAATCGGTACGGCCGAGGTGCCGACCGACCCCATGGCCGTCGAGGATGCCGACGTGATGATTGTCATGAAGCCTTTCGAGGAGTGGACCAGCGCCTCGTCGCGCGCCGAACTGGTCGAGAAGATGAAGGCGGCGCTCGATACGATTCCCGACGTGGAGTTCAACTTCAGCCAGCCCATCCAGCTGCGCTTCAACGAGCTGATGACGGGCGCCAAGGCCGACATCGCCATCAAGCTCTACGGCGAGGACATGGCCGAGCTCTACGACAAGGCGCGTGAGGCGGCCCGCTACGTCGAGCAGGTGCCCGGAGCTTCGGACGTGCTGGTCGAGCAGGCGATGGGTCTGCCGCAGCTCGTAGTGAAGTACAACCGTGCCAAGATTGCCCGCTACGGCATCAACATCGAGGAGCTCAACAGCATCATCCGCTCGGCCTACGCCGGCGAGACGGCCGGTACGGTCTTCGAGAACGAGCGCCGCTTCGACCTGGTCGTACGCCTCGACCAGCGCAAGGTGGCCGACCTGAACCTCGACCGGCTCTTCATCCGCACCTCCGAGGGGATTCAGATTCCGGTGAGCGAGGTGGCCACCATCGACCTGGTGAACGGCCCGCTGCAGATTAACCGCGACGCCACCAAGCGGCGCGTGGTCATCGGCGTGAACGTCCGCGACGCCGACATCCAGCAGGTCGTCGAGGGTATCCGCCAGACGCTCGAACAGCACGTCACGCTCAAGCCGGGCTACTACTTCGAGTACGGCGGTCAGTTCGAGAACCTCCAGAACGCCATCCGCACGCTGCTGGTCGTGATTCCCGTGGCGCTGATGCTCATCCTGCTGCTGCTCTTCTTCGCCTTCAAGAGCGTGACCTACTCGCTGGTGGTCTTCTCGACGGTTCCGCTCTCGATTATCGGCGGCATTCTGGCGCTGTGGCTGCGCGGCCTGCCCTTCAGCATCTCGGCCGGCGTGGGCTTCATCGCGCTCTTCGGTGTAGCTGTATTAAACGGTATTCTGATGATAAACCACTTCAATGCTCTGAGAGAGAGCACCACACATCGTCTCTCGACCGGCCGCGTCATCGCCCGCGGCACGCAGCACCTGCTGCGCCCCGTCTTCCTGACCGGTCTGGTCGCCTCGCTGGGCTTCGTGCCCATGGCCGTCGCCACCTCGGCCGGGGCCGAAGTGCAGCGCCCGCTGGCAACGGTCGTCATCGGCGGACTCTTCGTCTCGACGCTGCTCACGCTCTTCGTCGTCCCGGTATTCTACAGGCTGGTGGGCTCGGCTCCGCTGCTGCTGCGCCGTCCCCTGCTGCGCCGCCTGCTTCCCGTGCTGATGCTCCCCGCACTGATGCTGCTACCGCTCGAAGGACACAGCCAGCAGCGCGTGACGCTCGACGAGGCGGTTGCGATGGCCCTCGAGAACCATCCCCGCCTCAAGTCGGCCGACGCGGCCGTCGAACGGACCCGCGCCATGCGCGGCGAGTCGTGGGAGCTGGCCCCGACGACGGTCGACTACTCCTTCGGACAGCTCAACGGCACGGAGCGCAACGACCGTGAAATCAGCATCACGCAGTCGTTCGGCTCGCTGCTCACCCCCTTCTACAAGAATGCGCTCGTGCGGCGCCAGACCGAAACCGGAGGCCACTACCGCGAGCTCGTGCGGCGCGAGATTGTCGCCGAGGTCAAACGCGCCTGGTCCTACTACCTCTACACGCAGGAGCTCTGCCGCCTCTACGCCGACCAGAATGCACTGGCCGCCGAGCTCTCGCGCACGAGCGAGCTGCGCTACCAGCAGGGCGACATCACCCGCCTCGAGCAGAGCATGACCGCGACGATGGCCGCCGAGATGCGCAACCGTCTCTTCCAGGCGCAGGAGGAGCAGAAGGTCGCCGCCGCACGGCTCCAGTGGGCCTGCTATGCCGATGCGCCGCTCATGCCCTCCGACACGCTGCTGACCCGCTTCGATGCGCCGAAGGAGATTTCGGCCGACCTGCAGCGCAGCTACTTCCAGTCGCAGGTGCGCGAGGCCGAGGCCCGCACGCGGGTCGAGAAGAGCCGCTTCTTCCCCGAGCTCTCGTTCGGATACCAGCGGCAAAACATCCTCCCCGACAAGGGGCTGAACGCCTACGTCATCGGCGCCTCGTTCCCCATCTTCTTCAACACCCGCCGCAGCCGCATCCGCCAGGCCAAGGCCGACGCCTACATCGCCCGCAACGATGCGGCGCTCAACCTGCGCAACGTCGACAACCGCATCACCGAGCTGCAGGCCAACCTGCGCCGCTACGAGGAGAGCCTGCGCTACTACGTCGAATCGGCGCTTCCCGAGGCCGAGACGCTCGTGCGCGCCGCCCGGCTGCAGCTGGCCAACAGCGAGATGACCATCGCCGAATACATCATGAGCCTCAATACGGCGCTCGAAATCCGCCGCGGCTACATCGAGACGCTCAACCAGTACAACATCACCGCACTCGAATACGAACTCTACCGATAAACACATCCAGTCATGAAAAAGATACTTCTTCCCATCGCGGCGCTTCTCTGCGCCTGCTCGTCGGCTCCGACCGCACCGGCCTCGACGGCTGCATCCGAAGCCGCCGCCACCGACAGCATCGCGGCCGCCCCGGCCGAAGAGCCCGCCTCCGAGGTCGACGCCGCATCGGGCGCCACGTCGGTGCCCAACGAACCCACCTTCAACGGCATTCTGGTCCTCCCGCCCCAGAGCCGCGCCACGGTGACGCTGACCATGGGCGGGTCGATTCGCTCCACCACGCTGCTGCCCGGCGCCTACGTCAAGCAGGGCACCGTGCTGGCGACGCTCGAGAATCCCGAGTTCATCGCCCTGCAGCAGTCCTACCTCGACAGCCATGCGCAGTATGAGTTTCTGCGCACCGAGTTCCTGCGCCAGCAGACCCTCGCGCGCGAGGAGGCCTCGTCGCAGAAGCACTTCCAGCAGAGCAAGGCCGAGTACCTCTCGATGCGGAGCCGCATGGATGCCGCCGCAGCCCAGCTCGCACTGCTGGGCGTCGACACGACGCGCCTGCTCGCCGGGGGCATCATCCCCTACCTCGACATCAAGGCCCCCATCAGCGGCTATGCGGCCGACGTGAAGATGAACATCGGCCGCCACTTCGACGTCGGCGAGCCGCTCTGCGAGATTGTCAACAAGAGCGACATGATGCTGCGTCTGACCGCCTACGAGAAGGACCTCGCCAACCTGCGGGCGGGCGACCGGGTCGAGTTCCGCGTCAACGGCATCGAGGGGGAGACCTTCCACGGGGTCATCACCATGGTCGGCCAGCAGGTCAACAACGAGAACCGCTCGATTGACGTCTACGTCCGCATCGAGGGGCAGAATCCGCAATTCCGCCCGGGAATGTACGCCATGGCGCGCATCGCGCGGAAATAATGCTATTTTTGCACCATGAAAGCCTCCGTTCCGTTCAAGAACCGCTATCTGCTCTCCACGCTCCTGGTCTCGGCCGTGGTGGCCGTGCTGATACACTTTCCCGAGGTGCTGTCGCTCTCGGACAGCTTCGAACGCGAGCAGCTCTTCACGGGGATGGAGCCCAAGGATGTCTTCAACGAGATACTCTTCACCTTCATCTCGCTGCTGCTGCTCTTCGGCTTCAATGCGCTCATCTTCCACTTCAATTCGCCGCTGGTGCGGGTGACCGGGTGGAAGATGGTGCTCTCGTTCCTGCTGACGTGGGCGGCGAGCAACCTTCTGGGGCAGCTCTTCGTCTGGCTCCACCACCAGTTCGACATCCCGGCCATCGACGCCATGGTGCACCACTACCTGCACCCGCTGCGCGACTTCATCATGTCGAGCATCGTCTCGGGCAGCAACTACATCTTCCACCTCATCGTGCGGCAGCAGCGCATCGTCGTCGAGAACGAGGAGCTGCGCACCGAGAGCCTGCGCCACCAGTTCGAGTCGCTCAAGGAGCAGCTCAACCCCCACATGCTCTTCAACTCGCTCAACACGCTCCAGTCGCTGATTCGCGAGTCGCCCGCCCGGGCGCTCGACTACACGCAGGAGCTCTCGCGCGTGCTGCGCTACACGCTCCAGGACAACGACCGGCAGAGCGTGACGCTGGACGAGGAGATGCAGTTCGCCGAGGCCTACATCTACCTGATGAAGATGCGCTACGAGGAGAATCTGCGCTTCGAGGTGGAGATTGACGAGTCCACAAGGGGGATGCTGCTGCCGCCCATGTCGGTGCAGCTGCTCGTCGAGAACGCCATCAAGCACAACGAAATCAGCAACCGCAATCCGCTCACCATCACCATCCGCACCGAGGGCCGGACGCTGCTTGTCGAGAACCGCATCCAGCCCAAGCGGCAGGCTCCGGCCGGTCCCGGCATCGGGCTCGACAATCTGGCCAAGCGCTACCTGCTGCTCTGGCAGAAGGAGATAGGGATTACGGCCGACCGGGGGCTCTTCTGCGTAAGGCTTCCCCTGCAACAACCCGACAAGAACCATGAAAGCGTTAATCATTGAGGATGAAAAGGCGGCCGTGCGCAACCTGCAGGCCCTTCTGAAGGAGGTCGCTCCCAGCACCGAGGTCATCGACACGCTGGACAGCGTCACGGAGAGCGTCGCCTGGTTCGAGAGCCACGCGGCGCCCGACGTCGTCTTCATGGACATCCATCTGGCCGACGGCTCGGCCTTCGAGATTTTCGAACACGTGCGCATCGCCAGCCCCGTCATCTTCACCACGGCCTACGACGAGTATGCGCTGCGGGCCTTCAAGGTCAACAGCATCGACTACCTGCTCAAGCCCATCGGCGCGGCCGACCTCCGACGGGCGCTCGACAAGCTGGAGACGCTGCACGGCGCAGCCGGTGCCGGCGCGTCGGCCGCATCGGGCGAGTCGCTTGCCGAACTCATCCGCGGCCTGCAGCGGCAGGGCCACTACAAGAGCCACTTCCTGATTCCCTGCAAGGGGGACAAGCTGCTGCCGCTGGCCGTCGAGCAGGTGCAGTACTTCTGCATCGCCGACGGGGTGACGAAGGCCGTCGTAAGCGACCGCGAGCGCTACGTGCTTCCCAACACGCTCGACGAGCTGACCGACAGCCTCGACCCGGCGCGCTTCTTCCGCGTCAACCGGCAGTACCTCATCTCGCGCGGCGCCGTGCAGGACATCGACCTGTGGTTCAACAACCGGCTGGCCATCAACCTCAAGGTGCCGACCGACGGCAAGATTCTGGTCAGCAAGCTCCGCGTCAACGACTTCAAGAACTGGTTCTCGGGCTCGTGACGGCGCCCGGCGCAGGCGGAAAACGGCCCCTGTCGCTCCGTCGCACGACACCGCCCCGCTACCCTGCCATCCAGCAGCCCCGTTCCCTCTACCCCGCGGCCACGCCACGCAATAACCTGAGCCGCCCGGCAGGCCCTCCCCGCAGCCGGCAAAACGTCGGGCAACACGCAACGAAACGCCCCGTGACGAGTATCCGTCACGGGGCGTTTCATTCGATGCGCCGGGAGGGGGCTACATCCGGTTGGTGAGGTCCTTGACCAGCTCACCGTCGAAGAGGTGCAGCACGCGGTGGGCAAAGGTCGAGTCGTACTGCGAGTGGGTTACCATGATGACGGTCGTACCTTCGCGGTTCAGCTCCGAGAGGAGCTCCATCACCTCGCGGCCGTTCTTCGAGTCGAGGTTACCGGTGGGCTCGTCGGCCAGAATCAGCTTGGGGTTCGAGACCAGGGCGCGGGCAATGGCCACGCGCTGCTGCTGACCGCCGGAGAGCTGCTGCGGGAAGTGCTCGGCGCGGTGCGAGATGTTCATGCGGCTCAGCATCTCGTTGACGCGGCGCTTGCGCTCCGAGGCCTTCACGCGCAGATAAATCAGCGGCAGCTCGACGTTCTCGAAGACGTTCAGCTCATCGATGAGGTTGAACGACTGGAAGACGAAGCCGATGTTGCCCTTGCGGTAGCGCGTGCGCTCCTTCTCGCGCAGCGTCGCCACCTCACGGCCCAGGAGCTGGTAGCTGCCCGAGGTGGGGTTGTCGAGCAGCCCCAGGATGTTGAGCAGCGTCGACTTGCCGCAGCCCGAGGGGCCCATGATGGCGACAAACTCGCCTTCGTTGACTTCGAACGACACGCCGTTCAGGGCGATGGTCTCAATCTCTTCGGTTCGGAAAATCTTGTGGAGATTCTCCACTTTCAACATAGCCATAACAGATATTTTTTAGTTTAGTTAAGTTTTACGATTTCGGGGTTTGTATTCCGCCTATTCGGACTTGACCGATTCGGCGGGGTTCTCGTTGGCCGTACGCCACGAGCAGAAGGTCACCGTGGCAGCCGTAACGAGGAGCACCGCGGCGAGCGCCGCCACGGGAATCCACACCGTGAAGGGGGCGCGGTAGGCGAACGAGGCCATCCAGCGGTTGACAATCCAGAGGCTCAGCGGCAGGGCGATGACGAAGCAGATGACGACCATCCAGAGGTAGCGGCGGTTGAAGAGGCGGAGCACCTCGCCTGTGGTGGCCCCCATCACCTTGCGCACGGCCACCTCGCGGCGGCGGTACTGCGTCTCGAACAGCACGATGCCGAAGACACCCATCAGGGCGATGACCACGGCAAGCACCGTGAAGAGCCCGACGACCGTCGCCAGACGCCGCTCCTTCGCATATTCGAAGCCCAGCTCCTCCTCGAAGGTGCGAATCTCGATGTCGCCCGGCGTCAGATGCGGGTCGGCCTCGGCGATGCACTGCCGCATGTAGTCGGCCACCTCCGCGACGTTGGCCTCGGGACGGTAGCGCAGGTAGAGGACCCGCGATGAGCGCTGCGACCACTTATCGGGAACGACATAGAAGACGAAGGGGATGATGCTGTACTGCATCGGCCGGAAGTTGAAGTCGGCGCAGACACCCACGAGCGGGTCCGTATCCAGGAATCCGCCGATTACGTCGTTCAGCTCGAGTTTGTATTCGTCGCGGGCCGTCTCGTTGCAAATCAGCATGCCGGTTTCCTTGTGCTCGTCCGATTCGAGGAAATCGCGGCCGTCGACAATGGGGATACCCATCATCTTGAGGAAGTTCCACCGCACGATATAGGCCTGCAGGGCGATAGCTTCATCCTTGTACCGGCGGCCCCAACCCATGCGGCTTACATTCACCAACTGTCCTTCAGCCGCCGTGACGTCGACCACGCGCGGGTCGGCCAGCAGCCGGCTGCGCAGGGCGTCATAGCCCTGTGCCGCCTTTCCGGAGAGCTGTGCAGCCATCAGGTTGCGGCGGTCGAAGCCCATATCCTGCTGCAGCATGAAGTTGTGCTGGCGGAGGATGAATCCCGTGGCGATGATGAGCCCCATCGAGATGGTGAACTGGAAGCCCAGCAGCAGCGTGCGCAGCCGCCGGCCGCCGGCCGTACCGGAGAACGACCCCTTGACCACCATGGCGGGCGGGAACGAGGTGATGTACCATGCCGGATAGAGGCTCGCCACAAGGGCCATGACCAGCGCCACGGCGAGCAGGATGCCGATGACCGGGAGGTTCTGCGCCAGGTCGAGCGGTGCGGAGATGTAGCTGGCCAGCTCGGTTCCCTGGATGGCAAAGGAGAGATACCAGGCCAGCAGCAGGGCGATGAGGACCAGCCCCACGGCCTCGAAGACGAAGCTGAAGCGCAGCGAGGAGTTCGGGGCGCCGAAGACCTTGAAGGTGTTGACCGTACGGATGCGGACGGGCACCAGCGCCATGAAGAAGTTGACGAAGTTGATGAAGGCCAGCGCAATGACCAGCAGGGCGATACCCAGCAGCGTGTAGGTCGTCACGAGCGACCCCTGCGCGCACGGCACGCGGCTGTCGGGCTCGAAATAGAGGTCGCGGATGCACGACAGACGGACGGGGGCCGTGTCGAGATGCCCATCCTCGTTCGCCGCGCTGGGATTCATCTCTATGAAGAATTTTTCCCATCCATCGGCTATCGCTCCGGGGTCGGCTCCGGGCTGGAGCCGGACGTAGTAGTTGTAGCTCCACTCCGAAGGGTCGTCGAGCGACTTATCGCCCAAATCCATGGCCATGTGGCACCTGCCCATCAACGAGTTCTGGGGAAAATCCTCGAAGATGGCCACCACCTCGCGGGCGTTCTCGGCCGAAGGCTGGTCGATGTCGCACCAGAGCATGTCGCCGACACCGACACCGAGCTGTTCGGCCGTCGAGCGCGAGATGATGACGCTCTGCGCCCGTTTCAGCTCGTGAACATCGCCCGCGACGGGCTTAAAGTCGAAGATGTCGAGCATCGGCAGCGAGATGGAGCCCGCATAGATGTTGTTGAAGCGGTCGTAACCCATCTTCGAGGCATTCTCGCGCAGCACGGTCATGGGGCCGAAGCCGCCCCAGGTGCAGCCGCCGGCCTCGACGGCCGAGGTCGAGGAGATGAGCCGCTCGGAGAGAGGCCTGCTGAGCCATGCCTGCCACCTGCCCGGAGTGTACCAGTCGGTGGTTTCAATCAGATAGATGCGCTCCGAATCGGGAAGCGTGCGGTTGTAGGTGAGCTCCCAGCGCACCTGCGCCAGGATGATGTAGCAGGCCGTGAAGGCGAGCGTCAGACCCACGATGTTGAGCAGCGACGAAGCCTTGTAGCGCCGCAGCGTGGTGAGGAAGTTTCTCAATGCGATTTTCATATACAGCGGTATTTTGATTATTCAGTTTTCACGCAGTCGGCGGGATTCTCGTTGGCCGTGCGCCACGAGCAGAAGGTGACGGTGGCAACCGTGACGGCAAGCACCATGACATAGGCCGCGGCGAAGAGCCACCAGTGCAGCGGCACGCGGTAGGCAAACGCACCCAGCCAGCGGTCGACGGCCCAGTAGCCCACCGGCGCGGCGATGAGGAAGCAGACCGTAACGAGCACGACGTAGCGGCGGTTGAAGAGGCGGAGCACCTCCTGCGTGGTGGCGCCCATCACCTTGCGGATGGCCACCTCGCGGCGGCGGCGCTGCGTCTCGAAGAGCACGATGCCGAAGACACCCATCAGGGCGATGACGACGGCCAGCACCGTGAAGAGCCCCACGATGGTCGTAATGCGCCGCTCGCGGGCGTACTGGGCATTGATATCCTCGTCCAGGAAGCGAATCTCGAGCGGTTCGCAATCGGGGTCGAGACGTTCGACGCACCTCCGGATATGGTCGCAGACCGCCTCGAAATCGGCTCCGGCGGCCATGCGCACAAAGAAATACTTCATGTCGCCCGGGATGGTCACGAAGGCGAACGGTGCGACGGGATACTGCAGCGGCCGGAAGTGGAAATCGGGACAGATGCCGACCACATTGCCGTCGTCGAGCCGGAATCCGAGCCCGGCACCCTTTCGGGCGAGCAGGTCGTTGACGATGTAGTGCAGCGTCGTGTCGCGGTCGTATCCGGGCTTGAAGTCTTCGCCGGCGATGACCGGAATGCCCAGCACGTCGAGGAAGTTGCTGCGCACCGGACGCACGTGAATCATCACCTCTTCGCCGGCGACCTCCCGTCCCCAGAGCGAGAGGTTTCCGGCGACGAGCGGGCCCTGGCCCGCGGTAACGCCGACAATCTGCGGATTCTGCTCGAGGGCCGAGGCAAACTCTTCGAAGCGGTCGGCACGGACCAGTCGCTGCGAAGCGGTCCGGAAGGTCAACACCCGCTCGTGGTTGAATCCCAGGTCGTAGCGGCGGACGTAACGCTGCTGCAGGAGCGTAAAGGCCGAGAAGACAATCAGCGCGATGGAGATGGTGAACTGCACGCCGAGCAGCGCCGTGCGGAAGCGGCGTCCGGCCGTCGAACCGACGAACGACCCTTTGGCGGCCATCGCCGGGTTGAACGAGGTGATGTACCACGCCGGGAAGCTGCCGGCGACGAGCGCCGCAACGAGCGAGATGCCCAGCGAGATGGCCAGCACCGGGAGGTTGTCGCCCAGAGCGAGCGAGCTGCTGACATACGACGCGAACTCGGAGCCCTTCAGCGCCACGGCGACATACCAGGCGCAGAGCTGAGCGATGAGGACGAATCCGAGGGCCTCGAACAGAAAGCTGAAGCGCAGCGAGCGGGTCGGGGCGCCGAAGACCTTGAAGATGTTGACCGCCCGCAGCCGCACGGGGACGAGGGCGAAGAAGAAGTTGACGAAGTTAATCAGCGCAATGAGGATGACGAGCACCGCCACGCTCAGCAGCGCGTAGGTCAGCGTCGTGGAGCCGCCGGGGAAGGTGCCCATGCCGTCGAAGACCCGACGGTCGAAATAGATTCCATCGAGCGGCACGAGCAGGCAGTCGCACGGGTCCTCCATCTCCTCCTCGGTCAGCTCCTCGCCCCAGATGGGGGCCATGCGCTCCATGTAGTCGCGGTAGTTCTTCCGGTGAATCTGCTCCCAGCGGCGGGCCAGGACGTCGGGGTCGGCCCCCGCATGCAGGCGGACGAAGTAGCAGTCGTTCCAGTAGGAGGGGGTCATGTCCCGGTCGCCGACATCGGTCACGGCGACGATGTGCGCGAAGGAGCTGTTCGCGGGGAAATCCTCGTAGAGGGCCACCACCTCGTGCTGCGTATCGACACGTTTCTCCTCTTGGTCGCCGAGCCAGAGGATGTCGCCTGCATGCACGCCGAGCCGCGCGGCCTGCGAGCGCGAGAGGGCGATGCTGTTGGGCTGACTGAGCGCTGCGAGATTCCCCTCGACGGTGCGCAGCCCCACGGTCTCGAGAAAACCCTTCGAGACGGTGTTGAGCGACATCCGGAAACGGAGGAACTCGCCGTGGCGCTTTACCCACACGGGTTGGTCCCAGCGCCAGGGGCGAATGCAGCCGCCGGCCTCAATCTCGGGTGAGCCGGCGATGAGCTGTTCGCCGTCGGGACGTGTCGAGCAGATTGAGTATCCCGTTTCGTCGAACGGCGAGCGGGGGGCCACCAGATAGATGCGTTCGGCCTCGGGGATGGCGCGGTTGAAGGTGAGCTCCCAGCGCACCTGCACCAGAATGACGTAGAAGGCCGTGAAGGCAAGCGTCAGTCCGACGATGTTGAGCAGCGACGAAGCCTTGTAGCGCCGCAGCGTGGTGAGGAAGTTATGAAGGGCAATTTTCATGGAAAACGGGTTCAATCAGTTCTTGAGCGATTCGACGGGGTCGGCATCGGCGGCGCGACGGCTCTGCCATCCAACCGAAAGCAGCGCCACAACCGCAGCAAAAAGGCCGGCAGCGAGGAAAATCCACGGCGAGAGGACGATGCGCACGCTGTACTCCTCCAGCCAGCGCCGGAGCCCCCAGACGGCAATTGGCACGGCGATGACGAAGGCCACGCCCACGAGCTCCATGAAGCTGCGCACCAGACGCGTGAGCATCTCGCGGCGCGAGGCCCCGAAGACGCGGCGCACGGCAATCTCCTGCCGTTTCTGCTGGATGTAGTAGGCCGCCATGGCGAAAAGCCCCAGCGAGGAGATGAGCAGCGCCACGAGGGTGAAAATTCCGACAATGTGCAGCAGGCGCCGCTGTGCCGCGAAGTCGTCGGCAATCTCATCGGTGACGTAACGCCCCGTGAAGGTGGCGCCGTCGGTCGTCCGCTGGAAGAGCTCCTCGACGGCCCGGTAGGCTGCGGCGTGGTCCCTGCCGGTCTTCACCAGAATGTTCCAGGGCTGGAAGTCGTCGGGGTTCTTCACCACGCGCAGCAGCACCGAAGTCGGGGCATCGAGCGCCGAGCCGACCTGAAAGTCGCGGTAGATGCCCGCAATGACAATCGGTTGGGAGAGGTTCTCACCCACCTTGAAGTCGGGCGCATCCTCCGCGATGCCCAGTTCGCGCAGGGCGTACTGGTTGATGTACCAGACATTCGAAGCCCAGAAATTCCGCGACGCGGCACTTCCGTCCGCATCGGCCACGTGGTTGTCGCGCAGCCGTTCGAGCCCCAGCATGCGGAAGTAGGTCGAGTCGCCGATAAAGACCTGGAACGAGACCATCCGGTCGGCGCCATACTGGAAGGTATTGTTGTTGCCGCGGTCGTGGGGCGTGCCGCATCCGAGGCCGACGGCCTCGACCTCGGGCAGCGAGTGCAGCGCGTCGCAGAAGCGACGCATTGCGCTCCGGTCGGGAAAGATTTCGATTTCGATATTGAGGATGTCGCGCGTCTCGTAGCCCAGCGGGGCATTTACCAGATGGCGGATTTGGAGCCCGATGGCAATTGATGCGGCAAGAAGTGCTATTGTAATGACATTTTGCAGGGCGATGAGCACCCGTCCGTAAACCGTCTTGGCATGGCGGCGGAAGGTGCCGCGCACGATGTCGATGGGTTGATAGCGCGCCACGAGCAGCGCCGGAACCAATCCCGAAATCACACCCAGCACGGCAACGGCCAGCAGGCACCAGCCCGCGACCGACCACGAGAAGTCGCCCCAGACGGCGACCTTCGAGCCGAGGAGTTGCGAGGCCCACGGAACGAAAAGTTCCGCAATGCACGAGGCGATGAGCAGCGCGGCGGCGCAGAAGAGCGTCGATTCGAGCATCCACTTGAGGAAGATGTTGCCGCGCGAGGCGCCGAGCAGCCGCCGGGCAGCCATCTCGCGGGCCCGGAATCCGGCCTGCGCCACCGTGAGGTTGATGTAGTTCATCACGGCAAAGACGAGCACCACGAGCCCCACACCCAGCAGGATGTAGAGGAACGACCGGCTGCCGTGAGCCAGTCGGTAGGTGTTGTTGGTCGGCTCGAAATAGAGTTGGCGCAGCGGGATGAGCCGCACCTGCTGGACGACATTGCCTATATAGGGCCAATAAATCTCCTTGAAGAAGGCGAGCATGTCGGGGACCTTGGCCTGCAGGTTGGCCCCCTTGCGGGCGAGCAGGAACGTAACGCCGGCCCCGCTGTTGGACATGCGTTCGTCGTTGGCCGCATAGGTCTCGGTGATACGCTCGGCGCGCATGATGATGTCGGCCGCAGGAATCGTCGAGCGCTCGATGTCGCGCATGACGCCGCTGACGACATAGACGCGCTCGTCGTTGTCCACGCGGAGCGTCTGACCCAGCGGGTTGAATGTCCCGAAGACCTTGCGGGCGAACGACTCCGAAAGGACGACGTTTTCGCGGGCGGCAAGCGCCTCTTCGCGCGAGCCTTCGAGCAGCGTGAAATCGAACATCCGGAAGAAGGTCGTATCGGCATAGAGTACCGAGGCGAGAAACTTCTGCCGGCCGATCTCGACGGGGGTCGTACCCGCATCCGAATCTTCGAAGAAGGCCACCGAACAGGTCGATTCAATTTCGGGATAGCGGTCTCGCAGATGCTTCTGGAGGTAGTAGCCGCTGGCCACCGACTCCTCGGAGCAGACGGCATAGATGCGGTCGGCCTTGGTATGGTAGTTGTCGACCGTGAGCTGACGGGCCGTGTAGTCGGCCACAAGCAGCACGAAGGCCAGCGCCAGAGCCAGTCCGATGAAGTTGACGGCCGTGTAGAGGCGGTTGCGGCTCAGAAAGGTGAGCCACGAGCGGATATCGAGTTGGCGGAACATCTGAAGCAACGATTACTTGTTGAGAATCAGCACGTCGTTGTCGCCGTAGTTCTCGTAACCCGAGACGATGACACGCTCGCCCGGCTCCAGCCCTTCGAGCACCTCGTAGTACTGCGGGTTCTGGCGTCCGATGCGAATCTGACGTTTGTAGGCACGGTCACCCTCGGGCGCGAGGACGTAAATCCAGGCGCCGCCCGTCGACTGGTAGAACGAGCCGCGGGGGATGATGACCGCATCGGTCGGCTGCCCCAGCTCGAGGTGCAGGTAGTAGGTTTGGCCGCTGCGGATGTTGCGCGGATGGGCCCCCACGAAGGTGAAGTCGGCGCGGAACTGGCCGTTGCGCACCTCGGGATAGACCTTCCTCAGACGCATCGTGAAGGCGGTGTCCTGCCGCTCGAAGGTGGCGTCGAGCCCTGCACGCACGCGGTCGATATAGCTCTCGTCAATCTGCGCCTCGACCTTGTAGTCCGACAGGTCGTTCACCTGGCCGATTTTCTGTCCCGAGGTGACCGACTGTCCCAGCACGACGTCGAGCAGCCCCACTTCGCCGTCAATCGGCGACTTGACCTGCAGGTTGCCGATGCGCTGGCGGATGAGCTCCATGTTGCGCTTCATGTTGGCCAGGTTGTCCTCCATCTGCTCAATCTGCACCGTGCGGTAGAGCGAGTCCTGCACCTGCCGCTCGATGTTCAGCTCGCGCTTCTTGGCGGCCAGCTCGTAGTCCTCCTTCGACTGGAGCCAATCCTCGCGGGCTATGAGGTTGTTGCGGTAGAGCTCCTCGTTCTGCTGCCAGGTGCGGCGCTTGCGCTCGACGTCGAGGTCCAGCTGCACCTTGTCGAGCCGCAGGTCGAGCTTCTGCTGCTCCATCGATATGAGCGTGTTGCGCAGGATGTTCTGCTTCTCGGCCAGCTCGGCCTCGCTGTTGAGAATCTCGAGCGTGAGCGACGTGTTGCTCAGCTCCACGAGCACGTCGCCCTTGTGGACCGAGGCACCCTCCTCGACCACGAGCCGCTCGACGACGCCCGCCTCGAGGGGGCTCAACTGCACGGTCGTGATGGGCTGCACCTGCCCCGTGACGCGGATGTAGTCGTTGAACTCGCCGCGGGCGACCTCGCCCACCGAGATGGTGCGGGCGTCGATGCGCAGCCTCGAAGAGTTGCCGCGCACGAGCAGCCAGACGACGAAGATGAGGAGCACGGCTCCTGCGAGATAGGGAATGCCCCGTTTGGTGAAGAGGGCACGCAGCCCCTTTCTCTTTTCAATGCGAATATCCATGGTGTGTATCGGTTTTTTCAATCTGTGGGATTCGGGTTATCGGATGAGCGGCTCGCCGTTGTAGTAGGCTACCAGCCGCACCTTGATGATGTACTGCAGCCGGGCGCGCAGCCGCTCGGAGCGGGCCTGAAGCAGCTTGTCGGCCGCCGTCTGCAGGTCGAGAGCCGAGACCATGCCGCGCTCGTACTTGCCCGCAACGGCCTCGTAGGCCAGCCGCGCGGCGTCGCTCTTCTTCGAGGCCTGGACGAACTCCTTGCCGTAGCCCAGCATCTGCTGGTAGGCCTGCGCCACCTCGCTCTGGAGCGTGCGGAGGGTCTCCGTGCGGGTCTGCTGGGCGATGCGCCAGTTGTTGCGGGCGCGGTTGCGCGCCGTGCGGCGCGAGAGCCCTCCGAAGATAGGGATGTTCAGCTGCGCCGAGACGTAGAAGCCGCGGTTGTCGCGGAACTGGCTGGGGAACGAGGCATAGAGCGAACGGTTGTCGAGGCTCATGAAGAAGTTGGTCGAGTAGCCGCCCCCGACGTAGAGCGAGGGATAGAGGTTGCCCTTGGCCACGGAGAACTGCAGCTTCGAATGGCGCACGTCGTACTGCGCCGCCACCGCCTTGGGGTTGTTCTCCAGCGCATTGCCGAGCACCTCGTCGAAGGGGGCGACACCGGCCGGCGTCTCGATGGCCACCGCCGTATCGACGCGCAGCGGCCGGTCGGCCGGGTAGTTCATCGCCTCGCCCAGAGCGATTTCGGCCAGCGCGAGGTTGTTCTCCTGCTGCGTCAGGAGGTAGTCGTCCGAGGCCTGCTGCGACTCGACCTCCGCCACGTCGGCGGCGCTCTTCAGCCCCAGCTCGAAGAGCTTGCGGCTCTTCTCGAGCTCGGCCGTGCTGGTCTTGAGCTGCTCGCGGGCCAGCCGCACGCTCTCGGTGTAGTAGACCACGTCGAAGTAGGCCTGCATGGTCTTCAGCGCAATCTCGTCGCGGGCCAGCTGCAGCTCCTCGACCCCCTGCAGGCGCATGACGCGGGCGGCACGCACGGTGTTGATGCCGGTAAGTCCGGCAAAGAGGGGCAGCTGCCCCGAGAGGGAGTAGGAGTTGTCGAAGTTCGAGACGTCGGTATAGGTATTGGTCTCGGGGTCTACCGAACGGCCGAAGCTGGTCGAGGCGCCGACCGTGCCGCTCACCGAGGGGACCAGCGCGGCGACGGATTCGATATAATTCTGGCGGTAGTTGCGGTTGGTGTAGGCCTGGCGCCGCACGGCGGGGCTGTGCTCGACGGCGTAGCGCATGCACTCCTCGAGCGTCATCGGCGCCGGCTCCCCTTCGGCCGTGGAGACCGCGTTATCGGCAGCGGAAGCGGCCGGAGCAGCCGGGACGCTCTTTACCGAGTCGGCTCCGCCCGGAGCAGCCTGCGCGGCTGCCGCACCCTGCATGTCCGACGGCACGGGTGCCGCCGCAAGCAGGGACATCAGACCGAGTGTCCAGAAAATAGACAGCAGAGGGATTAAAACTGTTCGTTTCATACGAATTTCAGACTTTTGTTCTTTTGCCCCCAAACGATGCCAACCCCGTGCCAAAACATACAATACGCTGATTAACAACGTAAAACACAGAACACTCGCAGCGCCGCCTGTAAAATATTTTTACACTCTCGTAAAAATTCTGGACAGGATGGACCGTTTTTCGCGGTGAAAAGCGTAATTTTAGCGCACCGAACACCGGAATCGCCCGGCCGGGAGCAGCCGCCATCGCCGCGAACATCCCAGCCGGAGCGCCCCAACGACATTCGTATATATGGCCAAAGAGAAAGAGGGTACGCTGCTTGTCGTCGACGACAACCGCAGCATTCTGGCAGCCGTCCAGCTGCTCATGGGCAACTACTTCGCCCGCGTGGTGACGCTTCCGTCGCCCAATCAGCTGCTGACGACGCTGCGCCGCGAGCCGGTCGACGTCATCCTGCTCGACATGAACTTCTCGGCCGGCATCAACACCGGCAACGAGGGCTTCTACTGGCTGCAGGAGATTCACCGCAACTATCCCGACATCAAGGTGGTGCTCTTCACGGCCTATGCCGACATCGACCTTGCGGTGAGGGCCATGCGTGACGGAGCGGTCGACTTCGTGGTCAAGCCGTGGGACAACGAGCGTCTGGTGGCCGCCCTGCAGGGCGCCTACAACCTCTCGCGCTCGCAGCGCGAGGTGAAGCAGTTGAAGGAAATCAAGCGCGAGCTGACCAACGAAGAGCCGATGTTCTGGGGTACGAGCCCGGCCATGGCGCGCATCCGCGAGCTGGTCGAGAAGGTGGCCGCAACGGACGCCAACATCCTCATCACGGGCGAGAACGGCACGGGCAAGGAGATGCTCGCGCGCGAGATTCACCGCCGCTCGGCCCGCCGCCGCGAGCTGATGGTCCCGGTCGACATGGGTGCCCTGCCCGAGACGCTCTTCGAGAGCGAGCTCTTCGGCCACGTCAAGGGGGCCTTCACCGACGCCCGGGCGGACCGCGCCGGCAAGTTCGAGGTGGCCAACCACGGCTCGCTCTTCCTCGACGAAATCGGCAACCTGCCGCCGCACCTGCAGTCGAAGCTGCTGACGGCGCTCCAGAGCGGCCGCATCTTCCGCGTGGGGAGCAACACCCCCGTTACGGTCGACATCCGCCTCATCTCGGCCACGAACCGCGACCTCTACAAGATGGTCGAACAGGGCGCATTCCGCGAGGACCTGCTCTACCGCATCAACACGATTCACATCGACCTGCCGCCCCTGCGCCAGCGCCGCGAGGACATCCTTCCGCTGGCCGGGGAGTTCTTGCACCGCTACGCCACCAGGTATGCCAAGCACATCGATGGGTTCGATGCCGAGGCCGCGCGTGAGATGGAGGCCTATCCCTGGGCGGGCAACATCCGCGAGCTGCAGCACACCGTGGAGAAGGCCGTCATCCTCTGCGACGGCCCCATGATTACCCCCTCGACGCTGCTGCTGCGCCCCACCGAGGCGCCCTCCCCTGCCGAGTCCGACGTTACGACCCTCGACGAGATGGAGCGCTCGATGATTGCCCGCGCCATGGAGCGCTGCGGCGGCAACATGACCGAGGTGGCCCGCCAGCTGGGCATCACGCGCCAGACGCTCTACAACAAAATCAAACGCTACGGATTATGAAACTCCCCAAAGGCATCGCATACGGTCCCATCATCACCTGGAGCGTGGTGCTTGCGCTGGCCTCGGCTGCCTGCGGGTGGATTCTCGCCCGGAGGCTCTATCCCTTCATGCTGCTCGACCTTCCCGTCATGGCGCTCGCCATCGCGCGGATTCTCCACCACTACGGCGATTCGGTGCGGCGCGTCACCTTCATGTTCAACGCCATCGACAGCGACGACCTCACCTTCCGCTTCAACGAGGACCCCTCGACGGTCGACAACACAATGCTCAACACGGCGCTCAACCGCATCAAGGAAATTCTCGCGCGGACCAAGCTGCAGGCCGAGGAGCGCGAACGCTACTACCAGCTCATCATGGAAAGCGCCCAGACGGGGCTCATCACGGTCAACGACACGGGCAGCGTCTACCAGGCCAACGGCGAGGCGTTGCGCATCTTCGGTCTGCAGCGCCTCACCCACATCCGGCAGCTCGAGCAGTCGGCTCCCGAAGCGGCGCGGGCGCTGGCCGCCATCCGCCCCGGCGAGAAGCTGCGCATCTCGTACACGACCGAGACGGGCGAGATGACGCTGACGCTGGGCTGCGCCGAAATCACGCTCGAAGAGAGGCACCGCCGGGTCATCTCCGTGAGCGACATCAACAGCGAGGTGAGCGAAATCCAGGTCGAATCGTGGAGCAAGCTCTCGCGCATCCTGACCCACGAAATCATGAACTCGCTGGCGCCGGTCACCTCGCTCAGCCAGACGCTGCTCGACATCGACCGGCCGATGGACCCCGATGTCAAGCGCGGGCTGGAGACCATCTCGGCGACGAGCCGGCGGCTGGTCTCCTTCGTCGACAGCTACCGGCGCTTCACGCGGATTCCGGCGCCGCAGCGCGAGCCGTTCGAGGTGCGCGAGCTTATCCGGCAGGCCGAGGTGCTGACGGCGGCCAGCGAGGATGCCCTGCGGATTCGGGTCGACATCGAACCGGCCGACACGATGATTTACGCCGACAAGGTCCAGCTGGGACAGGTTGCCGTCAATCTGCTCAAGAATGCCCGCGAGGCGATTGCCGGACGGCCGGATGGCGAAATCGAAATCCGCTCGCGCATCGACGCGGCCGAGCACGTCGTCATCGAGTTCAGCAACAACGGCGGGGCCATCCCTGCGGAGGTTGCCGAGAACATTTTCACCCCCTTCTACACGACCAAGCCCGACGGTTCGGGCATCGGGCTGAGCCTCTCGCGGAGAATCATGCAGCTGCACGGCGGCTCGCTGCGCCTGACATGCAACACCGACCGCCGGGTGACCTTCACACTGCAAATCGGATAGTTCCTGACCAAACAAAGAGCGGAAGTTTGTAGAGACGCCCTTCGTATTCGATGCGGTCGTCGTTTGCAACCTTAAAAAATAGGAAAAGGGACATGAGCCCTTTTCAACGAGAGATGATGCCCGAATACCAGTGCATGTAATTCATGGCTGCCGGAGGTGCGGGATTGGGCGTCCGCATGCTTCGATGCAACAACTCATCCGAGATATGAAGGCAAACTACTTATGCGGTATTGTGACCCTGTTACTGGCGGTTTCCTGCACAACGCCGAATCAAAACCGGTTTCGATTGGAGGCCCGGATTGCTGAAGCCAGGGCGGCGGAACTCGCCTCGCTCACCTACCCGGTCTATCGGGAGGGTACCTGGTACAAACAGACGGATTCAGCCCGCGTGGTCGACGGAAGAATCCACTTCGAAGGGGAAATCCCGGGAATTACTCCCGCATATCTCACCTTCGAAAACATGGATGAAATCAGCTTATATCTTGTACCAGGCACAATGCATCTGCAGATGAATCGGTTGCATCCCTATGATTTCACCTGCCCGGAGCTCCCCCTGATGGAGGAAATCGCGGATTATCGGACGCAGCTGGGAGCCGTTCCCCGACGGGCCTATGGGAAATATCGCCGGGCTATGGAGCTCAACGAGCAATGGGCGCAGGCTTCTGCTGAAGAGCGGGATACTCTGTGGATGCAATTCCTGCAGGCCGTTCAGGAATTCAAATTGGAACAGGCCGTCGAGGATTCGCTCCGCATGGTATTTGTCGCGCGACATCCAGACTATGCGATTGCACCGCATCTGCTCTATCGCTCCATCCGGACCGGCCGGAATGCTTCCGACCGCCTCCGTGCCCTTTACGAGCGGATTCCCGAAACGGCGGAGAACCGGATTCTGCGCGAGCAGGCCGGTATTCAGCTCTCCTATGCTCCGGGGGAGACGGGCTATGAGGTGGGAAACCGCGCCTGCGACTTCGAACGGCGCGAGGCGGCGGGCGGTTCGGTCCGGTTGTCGGACTACGGGGAATCGGTCGTGCTGCTCGACTTCTGGGCATCGTGGTGCGGGCCGTGTCTGAAAGCGGCTCCCGCAATCCGGGAACTGGCCCGCAAATATGCCGACAGGGGCTTGCAGGTTATCGGAGTCTCGGTGGATGACGATTCGGCGGCCTGGCGGCAGGCCCTGGCAATGCACGACCTGGACTATTGCCCGCAGGTCCTGAGTTGCGAATCAGCCGATGACGAAGCGCTCTATTTCCCGGAGGAGGCCGATTTGGCGGATTTGTATCGGGTAACGCAGATTCCGTGTCTGATTCTGATTGACCGCGAGGGGCGTATTGCCGCCCGCTGGCAGCGAATCACGCCGACGGAGGAGTCCCAGCTTGAGGAAACGCTGCATTAGCTGCTGATTGTCAGACGAATCTACAGAGAGAAGGACATTTTACGTGCGAGGAGGACCTCTCGATTCCGGAGCGTCAGCACCGCGGGACCAACGCCCTGTCGCATCCGTTTCCGGCGCGCTTGCCATGGCACGACGAGGACGATTGCCGGGAGAATTCCAATCTTCGTAAGCCGACTTTCTGCGGCAGTGCCGCGACGATTGCCACTATTTTACACCTCAAAATCCGCGTCCCAGAGTGTCCTTTCAATGAACCTTTACACTGCAAATGCTACCTCTCCTTTCGGCACGTGCAAGTTATATCGCTTAAATCGATATACGCCTTATTCCTCGTGTTCGCAACGAGCTCGGAGGTCGCTCAAGATTTCGCCCTTATAGGAAAAATACTTTGCTCCTTGATACGCTCCCGAAGCATTGCGGCGCTCCTCGGGCATAAAGGTCCCCACGAAGGGCGAGAGTTTGTAGAGGCGTCCTTCGTATTCGATGTGGTCGTCGTCCGCAACCTTTACCTCTATTCCGGTTGGTACGAAAACCAGGGTCGCTCCAATCGGAATATGAACCATGTTGAACTTGAAGCGAGCTCGTTTCTTCCCGTTTTCGGTGGACTCCTCCGGCGCCGCTCTCTTGAATCGGGCATCACCGAGATATACCTCGTCAATTTCGGCATCGTCGAGCGTGGTCGATATGTCGCGCAGAATATCCAAGGCTTTAGCAGGAGGCACGTTGAAGAATTCCCGATTCTGACGAATTCGCAAATCGGTCAGCCGGTCAATGGTCTTGTGGATTAGCTTCTCAACCTCTTCGTATTTCGAGGTTTTGAGCGTCGCGTAGATTTCGAACGGCAGCGGCACGGCCGTATTGTCCAACTCTTTCGAGCGAATATCTACCGGGCGGGAGCTCTTGCCGATTTTCACCCAATCCTCCTTAAAGCTCGGATTGGTCAAAATATATACGTATCCTGCTTCTTTTTCATTTGCATGATTTTGAGGATAAAGATACAAAAAAACGGAAATAAGTGCAATTGAAACAACACCTCGCCTCCAGCATTGGCTTCCAACTTTGTATCAAGCGCACATTCCAGCCACATTCGTAATGAATGGCGGGAACGAAAAAGCCTCGTAAACTATTCGTTTACAAGGCTTTTCTTTGTCACTTGGCCCGACTCTTCGTCGGCCTCTGGCGGTGCGTAGGGGACTTGTACTTATAATTTTGCAAGATGCTATACAGCTGTATTTGTCTGTTAATTAGCAGCATATTGCATATCTGAAGAAAAGTGGATAATCGCAGAATATTACTTGAAGACTTAAAATTTGGGTGTGAATTTGGGTGTAAATTCTGGGGGCATCCATTTATATGATCAACCTTATACTAGAGAACCGAAAAAGGGAAAAAGTTCATTGCGGAAGCGCTTTTAATAGCCCTAAAAGAGGATTCTGATATGCGTTTAATGAATAATAGAATAGCCCAAGAAATCATTATATGCGATTTGCCTTATTCAGTTATTTTTGTTCATCAATTGATCGAAAGTCGATCTATTGTTAAACAAAACCATTACTAATTATGAATATTCAGGAATTGTTAGCAAAGCCATTATGGCAAATGACAGGAGAAGAATTTTTATTTCTTCAACAGTACGGGAACCCTGTGGAACCACAAGTTAAGACCGTGACTGTCGCAACAAAGCGATATGTATACGGACTTCGAGGTATCGCAGAGTTGTTTGGATGCAGTTTGCCTACAGCGAACCGAATTAAACAAAGTGGCAAGATTGATAAAGCTGTAACCCAAATTGGACGAAAAATTATTGTCGATGCAGATCTCGCTCTTGAATTGGCGGGACGCAAAATTGGTGGAAGACGGAACAATTCTAGGTAAACGTTAAAGCATCTGATGTCATAAATAAGGCAAATTTATAAAAAATAAATTTGCCTTATTTATTTTTTATCTTTATCAATAATAATGTTGCCCCAGTCGGCCGGAACGATATTTTCTTTCAGATGTACAAGGTGTTGAACAAGTCCCTCTTCAAGACGCTCCACTCGGAATTGGCCAAGGTATGATTGCGGCGGGTATGACAACGATCTGGCGTACCGATATGGACTGATGAAGGACGAGGCGTACGACGGCTGGTACGCAATAATCGGCTCTCGACGAACAAGCACGCCTGAACGCCTAAAAGGCGGAGCAACTCAAACGTGATGCCGCAAAGAAATACCGTCGGGCGGATATCGTAAAGCCACAGGCAGACCCTTATGCAATGTCCCTCCGGCGACTGCAGCTCGTCTTTACTAAACAGGAAAGGCAGAATCAAATAAGATTACATCATCAATCATCTTCGACCGGGGCAATTACCTCTATATGATCGGTTATCTCAATCCCGGTATTCTCGCATGTCTCCGGGTCGGTTACATCCAATGACAGATCCAACGTGATAAAACAGATATAGTCGCGATTGTCATGTCGGATATGGGTGATGGCCGACTGCATGAGATCTTCTTCCAGCAGCAAGCCTTCGCGTGGTATTTTATACCAGGAGAGGACCTTCCGTCCGCCCGATTCCGCAGGTTGGCTCGAACGTTCGATATAGACATATCGGAGCGATACGACCCGTTCGACAGACAGATATTCGTAATGCCCCGTCACGCATACAGTGTTCCAATGCTCCTTAGCCGCCAATTCAACGACAGGATCCTCCGTGCGAATCATCCGAATCGGGAAATTATCATAACGGTTTGTCGTGAATATCCATTCAATTGACATGGAATGCTGCCAATCGTCAATCCTGCAAAATCCCTGCATATAGGATTGTTCCGGTATGGGAATTCCTTTACAGATATGCTCTACTTCGGATTGGCGCAACAGACGGAAGGAGATATCCTTCTCTTCCCAAAATAAAATCAATTCATAACGGGTTTCCGTGACCCGTTTGGCGGCCCGGTCATATTCTCTTCGGACCACAATGAAGTCATCACCCAGGGTTTCAAACGTCCAATATACGGTTTTCGTGCCGCAACGGCCATATTCGCCCCATAGGCCCTGTGTCAGATCGGGCTGTATCTTGTATTGGGCGTAATAACGGTTGGCCTGTAACAAGTGTGAAGGGATCAGGTTGTTTTCCAGATTGGCGATAATCTCCTCCGTGAAGTGAATCAGTTCCAGATGCGTGTACAGTTCGCCCTTCCGGATGCGTCGTACCGAGTCCTGGTAGATCTCCGTCAGGTAGGGTGTAAATCCAAAGACCCGGCTTCCTTCGTAGAGCGGTTGGAAATAGTTGCGTAGCTGGATGAGGTGTTCCAGATGCATGTTCGGGTCCACGTCGCCACTCTTGGCTTGAAACGAGGGAATCACGTTCAGAACCAGCAGGGTGAAAATCGCCGCATCCACGTTGACCAAAGACTCCGCCGCAGCGCGATACGGTTTGGCAGCCTCCGATGAGGCAAAACGTTCGTCGAGCAGATATCGCAACACCTCGCGGTGGAACTCGGGCTGGGCGTTGCGCGTCTTGGCGATCTTTTCAAAACTGCGCGATGCGGTATAATAACGGCTCATTAACTCCTCAAGATCCGCATGAGTGCGTTCGTAAGCCTCCCGGCAGAACTCGCTGTATATGCAGCGGGCCATGAAAGGAGCCTTTTTGCTGAAACTGTTGTTGCGGAGCTGTATGCCGGTATGAGCGGACAATTCTCCCGTCGTATTGCGCAACAGTCGCAGACGATGGATCGCATTGAGCCGGTCGGCATAGCTCATGGAGGAGTAACCGTTGTTGTTTGTGGACATCGGATCCCGTTTTTCTCGAAACAAAGGTAGGCAATTCACAAAATTCGCAGAAAATTTCGTGACGAATCTTTGTTAAGTCTTCGCATTATTTGCCTGCATTCAGTCATATTTTACGGAATGCGGACATTGATGGCGTCCGGGCCGAAATCCAACCGTTTCACAGCACGGGAGAAAAGATTTTCCACTGTAATTTTGTCCATGAAGATCAAGGAAACAACCCTATGAAAAATTTGACAGGCAGCTGATTTATCCCACCGCACCCTGTGGATTGTGCAAATTTTCTATTATCTTTGTATGGCAAGCCTGTGATGGGCCTGCGACATGATAGTAGATGCGTGAATCTTAGGATTCCTTGAACAACGAAACCGCCAATTTTGTTCGGCCGGACTGAAGGACGGCCTACCTCAAGGGAAAATAAGCACGGTCTGTGCACATATCCGTATGGGTGCGGACTGCTTGTATTTCCATTTTGAGGGAAGGCGCTTGGCGGTGCCTGTTGTTCGAGTGGAAGCAAGTTGGACCGCACTTTTTTTGTTCTGTATAAAACTCAAAATGCATAACAAAATGGATACTGATGTACAAAAAAAAGAGGAAAAGGGGGTAACGCTACTCGATAACCTGTACCGCTTCGTAATAGCAGGAGTTCCGTCACTTTCCGAGCCGGTCGAAGAGCTGGCGGGGTACTATCTGACGCACCATCCGGACAATCCGGAGATTGCCATTAAGAATTTCATTCTGAATCAAAAGATGAAGTGTTCCACAACCGGATTCCTTACCGGTTTGGGTGGACTCATAACCCTTCCCGTCACGTTACCGGCCGATTTGGCAAGTTCGCTATACATGGAGCTCCGCATGATTGCCGGTATTGCATACATACGAGGGTACGACCTGAAGGACGACACCGTAAAAACCCTGCTCTACCTCTGCCTGGTCGGCAATGCGGCAGGAGACGTCATCAAACAAGTAGGGATAAAAATATCAGGGCGATATACGCTCAAAAAGATATTGCCAAAATTATCGCGGGAGATACTTGTCAAAATCAACAAGGCCGTAGGCTTCCGGCTTGTCACCAAGGGAGGGACCAAAGGCGTAATTAATCTGGCCAAAATGGTACCTCTGCTTGGAGGTGTCGTCGGTGCGACCTTCAATTGGTACGAGGTTGCTCTCTATGCAAAAATCGCGAAGCGCATGTTCGAGGAAAACAAGATATAATATCACCATGGAAACCATCAAATTTTGCCCGAATTGCGGCCATCCGGTCCAGGGAAACAGCCGGTTCTGTCAGGAGTGCGGCGCACCGTTATCCGATACGGGTGCGGCGCCTGCCACCAGAGGACAATCATGGCAGGAGAACGCTCCCGTCCTCAGACAACAGCCTCAGTCGAACATGGCTGTTGTTCCCAATCAGCAGCCACGCAATATCAATATATCCATGGATGTCACACCTCCTGAAGAGCGTAACGACGCCATGGAGATGAAACGCGCGGCAAAAAACTGGTTTATTGCAATGGCAATCTCCGGATGCATTGTCATATACCAGCTCTGTTCGGGAGGCAGTTTAATATGGTGCGGCCTCTTAACGGCCTGGCTGCTTTTATGCTCCCTGACAAGATGGAATAAATACAAGAGTCTAATCAGGATGTCCAATGATGAATACCGCCATGAAATAGAGAAGATGAAGCGCCGGAAGGCGTTTTTGGGTGGTATTGTACAGGGGTATGTGGAAGGTTATGTCAAAGAGAAACTGCGCAAATGAAATATTGTCCCAATTGCGGAACGTCGATAGACTCGAACGCAAAATTTTGTAGCGAATGCGGAGCTCCGCAGACGGCATCATTCTGTCCCAATTGCGGAAAACAGGTCCGTCCGCAAGACAAATTCTGCACCAGTTGCGGTTCTGCCTTAAACACTCAGGATCCCGCCGGGAAAAAACAAGAGACCCAAGTCCAATTTGTAGAGCCAAATCAGGAAGAGCAATCAGAACAGGATCAAGGTATAGATGTAGCCTTGATCTGTCCGCATTGTCATACCCAATATTCGGCTTTGCAGGAGGATTGGGACAAAGAGAATATTTACTGGCAGTGTCCCAATTGCGGTGGGCGTATCGATGGTGCTTTCTGTGGCTATTGTCCTTCACATAAAGGGTATGTTGTATTTCGTCCATACAACAACAAAGAGATCCTTGGGGCAACGATTGTCGGGGCAATTGCGGGATATAAGAATCCTGGCGAAGCTGTCGGAAATTTCATTGGATCTCTATTGGATTCGACACCCAAGGCCAAAGCGACAGGTGTTTGTCCAATATGCCAGGCTGAATGCATGAAATGCCCCACTTGTAACCGTGCCGTTCAGGTTACATTCGACGACGGAGGAGTTGTTGTATGCCCGGATTGCCATACAAGGTTTAAAATGAATTAGCTATACGGATGGAAAAAAGGTTTTAATTAATAATGTAAAATATACTATGGCATTGTTCAGAGTAACGGTAAAGCGGAGCGCTTCGGTAGGCGGCATTCGCTTGGAGAAAGGAATGAGCGTCGAGATTCCGACGACGGGTTACAACCCGCTGACCTCGAATGGCGGAAATGATGTCGCCGCGGCATTCATGCGTATTTATGGACTCGATCTGAAACGGGCCGGAGCCTGTCATATGGGTTATCTCGATGTGATAAGGATCGGGTAGGATGCAACTTCGGAACCGCCTTGGGTAACCTGAACCGTTGCCCGGGGCGGTTTTTTAATATCTGCATGATGGAAAGCCAATTCGAAATATTGAAACCACGCGCCAAAAAGTGGTGATGTGGCAGCCCGATGGAATTGGGCACTACACACATAAATAAATCTTCATATCAGCAGGAATTATCCTACGCTTAACCGTCCCTTGAAAATCCGATCCGACACTTTGCAACCTGTCTGCTGTATCCGGCAGACTTCGTTCCGGCTTTGGTCGGGACGCCGCCAAAGTCTGTTTTTGCGGCTGTGCCCATGCACGCCCTCGGTCGTCATGCACTACGGACATCATCTTCGGCTTCGCCGTCCATGATGTAAGGTGCACTCCTTCCCTCGTGCGCACCTGGCCGCAGCCTTTACCTCCGACACTCACGAAAGGCGGATCGGATTTTTTCAAGGGACTTTTTATGACTCACCATGACTCGCCTACGAGTATTTGCCGAAGAGTGGCCGAAAATAAATGATCTGTCCGATTTTTTCGAGATCCTGCACACTTGCGGTTATTTGATGGATTGCTGGGCCATGACCGATCGACCGGAACGAATCGTCCGACGCTTTCTGCCCGCACGAGTCCGTGCATCCTCCTATGTGGAGTTCCCCATCCCCAAGAAGACAAGCGGCACCCGGTTGATCTGCGCGCCCGTTCAACCGTTGAAAGAGGTACAACGGGCTCTTGGGGCGATGCTGCAGGTACTCTTCCAGCCCTCGGAGGCAGCCATGGGATTCGTGACGGGCCGAAGCGTCGTAACCAATGCCCGCAGTCACCTGCACCAGAGTTGTGTACTCAATCTCGATCTGGAAAACTTCTTCCCGAGCATCACGAAAGCAATGGTCCGCCGGACATTGGACCGGGAACTCGCCGACCGGATTCCTTCGTCCGAGGTTCGCAGCCTGATTTGCAGTCTCTGCACCATACCGAACCAGTCCGGGATCGAGGTGCTGCCGCAGGGAGCTCCGACCTCTCCGGTATTGTCGAATATCGTCTTGAAGGGTTTGGACCGACGGTTGGCGGCATTTGCTGGGGCACACGGATACAATTATACGCGCTATGCCGATGACATTACCTTCAGCCACGACCGTCCCATACGTCGTTTCTCCCCGTTCTTTATGGAACGGGTTCGCACAATCATCGAAGAGTACGGCCTGAAGATCAACGAGCGCAAGACGAAAGTAAGCGTCAAGGGCGAACGATTGGAGGTCACGGGACTGACTGTCGGCGAAAAAGTAAACGTCCCGAGAACCTACATCAAGCAGTTGCGCACATTGCTCCACTTGTGGGAGCACTATGGGTACGAAGAGGCCCGGCAAATTTACAACCGCGACTTCTGCCAGGGAACCGACAAAAGTCTGAAAACGGTCATCTACGGTAAAATCAACTACCTCGCCATGGTCAAGGGGCGGGAGGATCCGACTGTCGTCGGTTACCGCAACCGATTCAGACAGCTGGTTCGGGTAGCGAAAGCCGAAGAACGAACAAGCATTTCATAAGAGTTCTCCATGATCCGTTACATTCAAGATGAAGCCCACTATGCCGAAGTGGTCGAACGCATCCGCAGTGTCCGACAATGCCTCTGGATAGGTACGGCCGACATCAAAGACCTATATGTGAAAGAAGGTTTGACATCGGTTCCTCTACTGAAAGTATTGGAAAGTCAGATTCGCCAGAGAGTCGAGGTGCGCTTGCTTCATGCCAAAGAGCCCGGTCGGAATTTTGCCGACGATTTCGACAAATACCCGCTGCTGTGGAGCCGATTGGAGCGGAAGCTGTGTCCGCGCGTCCATTTCAAGATATTGATCTTTGACTGTGAAGTGGCTTATATCGGTTCGGCCAATCTGACCGGAGCCGGACTTGGCATGAAAGGCTCGACAACCCGTAATTTCGAAGCGGGGATCCTGACCGACGTCCCTGCGCTGGTTGATGCTGCCGCAGACCAGTTTGATGCCGTATGGCACGGCCTCCACTGCAGCAAATGCCGACGAAAAGGTTTTTGCAGCGACAGGATTCGGAACTAACAGGATATTGTCCACATATTAAAGTGCATCATATAATGTAGGGACAGTCGTTTAATTCCGTCATTATGAGTCAATCGGCAGACTGTCCCGGT
>OHSM01000100.1_pt1 | contig 50983 bp, 39 predicted proteins | sample 1578671 | NCBI WGS metagenome assembly OHSM01 (sample SAMEA3879591, study PRJEB24766) | human gut metagenome | biome: human-associated habitat; feature: feces | place: USA | collected 1985/1987 | reverse complement strand
AAATAATAAATTTTTTGAAAGAGAGGCAATTATTTTAATGTCCAGAGTTTATAATTTCAGCGCAGGCCCTTCAACCCTGCCGGAATCAGTGCTTGAAAAGGCAGGTGCAGAAATTCTTGATTATCACGGTTGCGGTCAATCTGTTATGGAGATGAGCCACCGCTCAAAGGTTTTTGATGATATAATCAAAAACGCAGAAAAGCTTATGCGTGAGCTTTATAACATCCCCGATAATTATAAGGTGCTTTTCCTTCAGGGCGGTGCTTCGGCTCAGTTTTCGGCAATTCCGCTTAATTTTATGACGGGCAGCGGCAAGGCAGATTACATTATTACCGGCCAATGGGCTAAAAAGGCTTTCCAAGAAGCTCAAAAATACGGTGATGCAAAGGCTGTTGCTTCTTCAGCAGATAAAACGTTTACATATATTCCTGAAACAAAGGCAGAGGATTTCCGTGAAGATGCAGATTATGTTTATATTTGCATGAACAACACTATTTACGGCACGAAGTATCGCGATTTGCCTCCCGTCGGCGACAAGGTGCTTATTGCCGATGTTTCCTCATGCGCGCTTTCCGAGCCTCTTGATATTTCAAAATTCGGCATGGTTTATTTCGGCGCTCAAAAGAATGTTGCTCCCGCAGGCCTTGTTGTGGCAATTATTCGCGAGGATTTGCTTGGCAACGCAAGGGATATCTGCCCTGTTATGATGAATTACAAGGTGCAGGCGGATGCGGATTCGCTTTATAACACTCCTCCTTGCTGGACTATTTATATCTGCGGCCTTGTGCTTGAATGGATCAAGGAAACCTACGGCGATCTGGAGGGCATGAAGGCTCATAATGAGAAAAAAGCAAAAATTCTTTATGATTTTCTTGATTCAAGCGAAATGTTTAAGGGCACCGTTGTGCCGGAATACCGTTCTCTTATGAATGTTCCTTTTGTAACAGACAGCGATGAACTCAATGCCGAATTTATTAAGGCGGCAGATGCTGCAGGCTTTGTAAATCTTAAGGGCCACAGAAGCGTTGGTGGTATGCGTGCTTCTATCTATAATGCAATGCCGATTGAAGGCGTTGAAAAGCTTGTTGAATTTATGAAGGACTTTGAGGAGGCTCATAAATAATGTTTAATATTAAAACACTTAATAAGATTTCCGCAGTCGGCCTTGAAAAATTTGATAAATCAAAATATGTTTACGGCGACGGTATTGAAAATCCCGATGCAATAATGGTTCGTTCCGCAGCAATGCACGATATGGAAATGCCAAAGTCTCTTCTTGCAATCGCAAGGGCAGGTGCCGGCGTAAATAATATTCCGGTAGACCGCTGCACCCGGGATGGAATAGTTGTTTTTAATACTCCCGGTGCAAATGCAAATGCCGTTAAAGAGCTTGTTGTTTGCGCTCTGCTTCTTTCAAGCAGAAAGGTAACTAAAGCTATTGAATGGTGCAAAACAATTAAGAATGACGAAAATGTAAGCAAAAGCGTTGAGAAGGGTAAGTCTGCTTTTTCCGGTCCTGAGCTTAAAGGTAAAACCATTGCTGTAATTGGCCTTGGTGCTATCGGCAGATTGGTTGCCAACGCCGCTTCCGATCTTGGAATGAATGTTATCGGTTATGATCCTTTTCTTACTCCTGCAGCAGCAGAAACATTAAAAAAAGATGTGCAGGTAATAAACGAGCTTGATGAAATCTATCCTAAAGCAGATTATATCACCGTTCATGTTCCGCTTACTCCCGAAACAAAAGAAATGATTTGCGCTGCCAATATAGCCAAGATGAAAGATTCCGTCAGAATCATAAATCTTGCAAGAGGCGATCTTGCAAATTCGGCAGATATTATTGCCGCTCTTGATGAGGGTAAAATGGCTGCTTATGTAACAGATTTTCCGTCTGCGGATCTTATCGGAGTAGACGGCGTTATCGCCATGCCTCACCTTGGCGCCTCAACCCCCGAAAGCGAAGAAAACTGCGCAACAATGGGTGCAGAGGAATTGATAGATTTTCTTGAAAACGGAAACATTAGAAATTCTGTTAACATGCCGGCTGCTTCAAGCCCGAGATGTGGCAAGGCGAGAATTACAATCATTCAAAAAAATCAGCCGAATATGATTGCCACAATCACCGATGTGATCAGCAAAAGCGGCATGAATATTGAAAATTTTGAAAATAAAAACAGAGGCGACGTTGCTTACAGCATTTTGGATCTTGATTCGGATGATCTTGACAGCGTTGTTGCAGAGCTTGAAAAGCTTGACGGTGTTGTAAGAGTTCGCACTATAAAGTGATTATTTGATTGAAGTTTTGAAAAAGCGAAGGTGCCGAAAAAGCACTTTCGCTTTATTTTTTTATATTTGTGTTGACAAATAAAATGCACTTTGTTATAATACCACTAATCCGCTTTAAAGCGTTGTGGCTTTAAAGCAATGAAGTGTCAAACCCGGCATTTTTATTTGGAAATTTTGCAGCCAAACAGGAGATGATTTTATGGCACCGAGAAAAGGTAATATGATGACCGTTCGCACCGATGTTAAAGTGCTCGATGCAACAGTCAGGGACGGCGGCCTTTGCAATAATTTTGAGTTTACGGATGAATTTGTAACGGAGCTTTATAAAACAAATGTTAAAAGCGGCGTTGATTATATGGAATTTGGTTACCGTGCTTCTAAAAATCTGTTTGATGTAAACAAATTCGGCAAATGGAAGTTTTGTGATGAGGCAGATATACGCAGCATAGTCGGCGATAATGTTTCGGATATGAAAATTGCGGTTATGGCTGATGTCGGCAGGTGTGATTTTAAAGAAGATTTTATACCGAAAAGCGAATCTGTTATTGATATGGTGCGTGTTGCGTGCTATATTCATCAAATTCCGGCGGCCATTGAAATGATAGAATATTTTCATGATTTAGGCTATGAAACCACCTGCAATATTATGGCAATCAGCCAGGCTTCGGGAGATCAGGTTCAAGAGGCTCTTGAATTGCTCGGCGAAACAAATGTTGATGTTATTTATCTTGTGGATTCTTACGGCTCGTTGTATCCGGAAACCGCAGGTGCGCTTGCTAAAAAATATCTTGAAATAGGAGAGAAATACGGCAAGGCAATAGGGTTTCATGCACATAATAATCAAAATCTTGCTTTTGCAAACACGATAGAAACTCTTTCATACGGTGTTTCATATCTTGATGCCACCGCATCGGGAATGGGAAGGGGAGCCGGAAATTGCGCAATGGAGCTTTTGCTTGGCTTTCTGAAAAATCCGAAATATAATCTTTACAGTTTGCTTACTTTTATTGAAAAATATATGATTCCTCTTAAAGAAAGCGGCGTTAAATGGGGCTATGATGTGCAATATATGCTCACGGGGCAGTTGAATCGCCATCCTCGTGAGGCTGTTGCTTTCACAGCAGATAACAGAAAAGACTACTGTGAGTTTTACAAATCCCTGCTTGATAATTTCTAAATTATTTTGCGGCGCAGGTGATTTTTTCGCAATGCATTATAATGTGTTGCGCTCTCTGTCTTTATAAAAAGAACTCTGTCGTTGTAAGGCGGCAGAGTTCTTTTTTTAACGGAAGCTTGATTTTGTTGCGGAATACTTAAAAATTGTCTAAATGAGGGCTTTTATTTCAGCCTTGCTTTGGGCTAAATAACAAAATTTTTGATTTTGTTTGACAAATTGTTGCTTTAGTACTAACATAAAACTATAAATTTAACAGCCAAATGCAATGAACAGGAAATGACCATGCGTATCACCGCTCACAGAAAGCCGTCGGTTGTGGAAGTCGGCAACAAGGCACGTTTGGCCCTCACCTGCAAGCAGCTTTATCCAAAGAAATTCAAGTAGATAAAGACGGGTTCCACCGTTATATGGAGCACTTTCCGAATGTTTTGCACAGCAGAATGTTTGGGCGGTGATTGAGCGGTCGGCTTCTGCCGGCAAGCAAAGTGGTAACACGGATGCACGCAAACTTAAAAAATTTAAGCTTATGCCTTCGCCTTTGCAAAATCTTAATTGATTGTGCAGGGCGGGGCTTTTTTATTTGCCTAGGGCTGTTAGTATAAAAGGAGATGTTTTTATGAACACATTGGTAATTGTCTTAATATCTGTTGTTGTTCTTGGTGTGGGCTACACGCTTTACGGCCGCCACATTGCAAAAAAATGGGGCATTGATCCGAAAGCGGAAACGCCGGCAGTTAAATATAACGACGGAAAAGACTATGTGCCTACAAACGGCTGGACTGTTTTCAGCCACCAGTTTTCATCAATCGCAGGCGCCGGCCCCGTAACCGGTGCAATTCAGGCTGCCGTGTTTGGTTGGCTTCCCGTTTTGCTTTGGATTTTGATAGGCGGTGTTTTCTTTGGTGCGGTAACGGATTTCGGTGCACTTTACGCATCTGTAAAAAATCAAGGCAAATCAATGGGTATGCTGATTGAAAAATATATCGGCAAGCTTGGCAGAAAGCTTTTCACTATTTTCTGCTGGCTGTTTTCTTTGCTTATCATTGCGGTTTTTGCCGATATGGTTTCCGGCACGTTTAATGCATTTGATGCGGCATCGGGCGCAAAACTTGCCGCTGCAGGCGCAAACGGTTCTGCAGGTATGGTTTCAATCATGTTTATGGTTTTCGCTGTTATATTCGGCCTTATTCAAAAGAAATTTAATTTCTCGGGCTGGAAAGAATTCCTTTTGGGCGTTGTTTTCATAGTTGCTTCGTTTGCTATTGGCATTAAGTGCCCCATTGTTCTTGGCAAAGACGGTTGGAGCTATGTGGTTTTTGCTTATATTTTTGTTGCAGCCGTTGTTCCTATTTGGCTTATGAAGCAACCGAGAGATTATATGACCACTATTATGTTTGTTTGCATGATTCTCGGTGCGGCAGTAGGCCTTATAATCGGCCATCCAACAATGAATTTGCCTGTTTTCACGGGATTTACAAATGAAAAGCTTGGCACAATGTTTCCGATTTTGTTTGTAACGGTTGCATGCGGCGCCGTTTCGGGCTTCCACAGCCTTGTTTCGTCCGGCACCTCCTCCAAAACCATTGCAAATGAAAAAGATATGCTTAAGGTTGGTTACGGCGCAATGATTCTTGAAAGTGTTTTGGCCGTGCTTGCTCTTTGCGTTGCCGGTGCAGCAGCCGCTAAAAACGGCACTCCGGCAGACGGCACTCCGTTTCAAATTTTCAGCCGCGGTGTTGCAGGCTTTTTTGAAAAAATGGGAATGCCGGTTAATGTAGCCACTGTATTTATGACCATGTGCGTTTCCGCACTTGCACTCACCACTCTTGATGCTGTTGCCCGCATAGGCAAAATGTCGTTTCAGGAAATTTTCAGCGTTGATGATATGCAGCATGCAAAGCCTTGGCGCAAGGTGCTTTGCAACCCGTATTTTGCAACGATTATAACTTTGCTTTGCGGTTTTGTGCTCACGAAAATCGGCTATGAAAAGGTTTGGCCGCTTTTCGGTTCTGCAAATCAGCTGTTAAGCGCACTTGTGCTTATAACTCTTTGCGTGTTCCTCAAGGTTACCGGCAGAAGTAATAAAATGCTTTTCCCGCCTATGATCATTATGCTTTGTGTAACGTTTACTGCGCTTGTTCAGCGAGTTATCGCTCTTGTTAAGGCAATTTCCGCCGGCACTGATATCTTTGGTTCGGCGCTTCAGCTTGTTGTAGCCGTTTTGCTTATAACTCTTGGACTTATCATTGTTGTTAATTCCTTTAAGAGTTATTTAAAAAGTAAGAAAGGCAGCGAGGTTGCAGAGGTTTCAGCAGAAAGCAAAGAATCGGCAGATGCTTGATATATTCTTAAATAGGCAAACAATAAAAAGGGAGTGCGTTTCGCAACGCTCACTCCCTTTTGTGTTTTAATGCCTAAAATTCGCAAGACTTATGCGGTTGACTGCCGGCGAAAATTGTAATATAATGTTTTAAGTTAAATTATGTGTTTAGGCAGGATTATTAAAAATGTTGTATAATATTTTCAGCAATATTGCCGGAGTAAGGCAATATATCACCGCCGCATTTTTTGCGGCATTTGCAATTTGTTTTGTTTTGCTAAAAATAAAATTGCCGTTTTTGCCAAAGGATAAGGGCAGAGCGTTTGCCGTAAACGGAGAGGCTTCAAAAGGCAAAATCAGAGGAGTCGGCTTGGTTATGATTGCCGTGTTTGTGCTTTGCTCTGTTTTCTTTATGCCTGTTAAGGCAGAGCTTTTGTGCTATGCTGCTTTGATTTTTATTGAAATGTTGAGCGGTTATTTTGATGATGCATCGGATAAACCGTGGTCCGATTATAAAAAAGGATTCATTGATTTGGTTGTTTGCGCCCTGATATCTGTTGTGTTTGTGTGCAATAATCCAACAAGCTTTGTTATTTTCAATCATTCCGTAAGCATTCATCCCGTGCTTTTTGCAGTGCTTTCAACGATTTTGTTGTGGCTCGGTATAAATGTTACAAATTGTGCAGACGGGGTAGACGGGCTTTGTGCTTCCCTCGGCATTGTTTCTTTGCTCAGCATTACTGTGTTGTTCTTTGAGGAAATCGGAGTTCAATATTCGGTGTTTGGATTTATAATGATAGGCGTTCTTGCGGCGTATCTTTGCTTTAATACAAGCCCAAGCTCGCAGCTTATGGGCGATGCAGGCTCAAGGCCGCTTGGTCTTATCATTGTTATAATGATTTTAAAATCAGGGCATCCTTTTGCTTATATTTTGCTTTCGGCAGTGCTTCTTGTGGATGGAATTGCAGGCCTTATCAAGATTTTCTTGAAGCGCTTTTTCAAAATAGAGGTGCTCAAAAATGTGCGCACTCCCATTCATGATGAGATGCGAAAAAACCACGGCTGGTCAGATACCCAAGTGGTTATAAAGTTTTCTCTCGTTCAGGTGCTTTTCTCCGCCGTTTGTTTTCTTATTTGTAAATAACAACAGAATACTATAATAACAAAAACCGCCGATACTTTCGTACCGGCGGTTTTTATGCTTTTTTTCAACTCGTTAAGTTTAATAATATAATTATGGTTGGAGAATATGGTTTGATTTTCCTGAAAATTTGCTGCTTTATATAAGGTTGCGATGTGCGTTAAATTTACTCGTTGCCGGAGTGTTTTTTTCTGAGGATTGCAACATTTTCATCAACCTGCTTTTTGTGAAGCGGATACCAAAACCAAAGTATCAGTGCAAGCACAATAAAGCCGGCGGCCGGCACAAGTGTTGAAATATCAAAAATGCCCTCTTTAACTTTGTCTGTAAATGCAGTTGATTGACTGTATCCTATAAGGGAAAGCAATGCGCCCGTGAGCCCTGCCGAAGCGGCCTGCCCAAGCTTGCGCGCAAAGGAGTAAAGTGCGTAAACGGAACCGTCCTCTCTGATTCCGTTTTTGATTTCCGAATAATCGATAACATCTGTGATAAGTGCCCAGGTAACCATTGAAAAGACGCCGAGCCCAAACCAAGAAACAAATTGAAAAGCAACATAAACCCAAACATTTTGCGGTCTTAAGAAGTAGAGAATAATGCACACTGCACCTGCAATTAGATTTGCCGCCACGCTCATTTCCGCTTTGCCTATCTTATTGGCAAGCGGCTTTGCAATTACCGCCGCAACAATCATGCCGCCGCCCATAACAACCATTGAAAGGCTTTGAGCCTTTGCGTTGCCGTAATAGTTTGGAAACACATAGTTTGCCATTTGCTGAATTGTGAGCTGAGAAATCAGCATGAAAACGGAAGCAACTATAATTGAAATCAAAGCACGGTTTTTTAATGCATTTTTAAGCATTTTGCCAACGCTGTTTTGCTGCATTGCGCTTGTTGTGGCTTGAGTTCTGATTCTTTCTGTTGTAAGCGAATAGCAAAGTAAATAGCAAATTAAAGCCAAAACAGAGCAAACGCCTGCAACAATAGTGAATTTTTTGCCGCTTAAAACATCGTTGCCGTTCACTTTGTCGTAAATCATAAGCGGCACGCCGGCCATAATGAATGCGCCCGCAAACATTCCGCCCATTGTTCTGAAGGTGGAAAGTGATTGTCTGTCGCCCGGGTCATCTGAAATTGCCGAAGCCATGGATCCGTATGGAATATTAATGGAGGTATAGAAAACCGAGCCCCATAAGATGTAAGTTATTGCCAAATAAATTATTTTTGCCCATTGAGGCATATTTGCAAGCCCGCTTTGATACATCAAAAAAGAAACAACAACAACCGGGCCGCACATTCTGCGAATCCAAGGCTTGAATTTGCCTGCCGGAGTCATTTTGCTTCTGTCACAAATTCTGCCCATTGCAACATCCGTGAAAGCGTCCACAAATCTTGCAACCATCATAACTATGCCTACAATGTAGCCGTTTACGCCCATAACATCGGTGTAAAACTTCATCAAAAAGCTTGATGAAAGCAAAAATGTGAAGTCGTTTCCGAAATCGCCGAACATATAACCCAGTTTATCCCGTATGCCAAACGGCCTGAAATTTGTTTCATTCATAATTGTCCCTCTTAAATGAATAAAAATATTTGTGTACGATTAAAATTTTTATGCAAAAAGCATAAAATTTTAATTTATTATATCATATTGCGATATATATTTCCACAATTTATGTAAATTTATTATTTGAAAAAAGGGCAAATTTATTCGTTGAAAAATCTTTTATGAAAAATTTGAAATTCGCCTTTTAACAGCTCTGAATTTCTCCGGCACATCCATGCACTTGCAGGCAATGCCTTCTGTTGTGCCTTTTTCTTTTGCCGTTTCATAAAACCAAATTTTATAATTTATTGTTTCAAGTGTTTTCTCAAGTTCTTTTATTTGCTGCTCGGTTTCTTCCTTGCGGTGTAAAAACATTTGCAGGCGTTCATCTATAGTTTCATCGCCCAGCATGGCCATGTTTATGTATTCTTTAATATCAGACAGTTGCATGCCTGTTCTCTTAAGACACTCAATTATGTTCAGCCATTCAATATCCTCATCGCAAAAAAGGCGAATTCCGCTTTCCGTTCTTTTTACAAACGGCAAAAGGCCCATTTTGTCGTAATATCTTAAAGTTGACGGCGATAAATTCATCAATTTGGCAGTTTCGCCTACCGTGTAATTCATATTTATATTCCTTTCACTTTTGAGCTTATTTAATTCATAATAAAATTGAAAAAACTCTTGACTTAAAGTTGACTTTAACTTGTATAATTTATGTGTGATAAAAATTATATATTCTTATCTTTAACCTGTCAACTAAAGGAGAAAACAAAATGTATCTTGAAAAAATAAATTCGCCGCAAGATGTAAAAAGTCTTGATGCAAATCAGCTTGATGCTCTTGCCGCAGAGATGAGAGAGGCGCTTTTGAAAAGGCTTTCGGTGCATGGAGGTCATTTTGGCCCGAATATGGGATTTGTTGAGGCAACAATAGCACTTCATTATGTGTTTGATTCGCCAAAGGATAAAATAGTTTTTGATGTATCGCATCAGTGCTATGCTCATAAAATGCTCACGGGGCGCAAGGATGCATATCTTGATCCGGAAAAATACGATGATGTAACGGGATATACAAATCCAAACGAAAGCGAGCATGATATGTTTAATATCGGCCACACCTCAACTTCGGTCAGCTTGGCATGCGGATTGGCTAAGGGAAGGGATCTTTGCGGCGGAAAAGAAAATATAATCGCAGTAATCGGCGATGGCTCTTTGAGCGGCGGAGAAGCTCTTGAGGGCCTTGATTTTGCAGGCGAGCAAAGCAGCAACATGATTATTGTTGTTAATGATAATGAAATGTCCATTGCCGAAAATCACGGCGGTATTTACAAAAGCTTAAGAAAGCTTCGTGAAAGCGGAGGCAAAAGCGAATGTAATATTTTTCGTGCCATGGGGCTTGATTATAAATTTGAGGCAAACGGAAATAATATCCAAAGCCTTATTAAGCTGTTTAAATCGGTTAAGGGTATTGATAGGCCTATTGTGCTTCATATAGTAACGCAAAAGGGCCGGGGATATGCTCCGGCGGTTAAAAATAAAGAGGAATGGCATTATTGTGCCCCGTTTGATATTGAAACCGGCAAGCCGATCGGTGCGGCAGTCGGCGATAATTACGGCGATTTAACGGCGGAATTTTTGCTTAAAAAAATGGCAGCTGATAAATCTGTGGTTGCGATTGCCTCGGCTGTGCCGGGCGCCATGGGCTTTAACAAAGCCCGCCGAACTTTGGCAGGCAATCAATATATTGATGTGGGCATTGCAGAGGAGCACGCAGTTGCGCTTTCGGCGGGAATTGCAAAAAACGGCGGCAAGCCGGTTTACGGAACATACAGCACCTTTATTCAACGCACATATGATCAAATTGCTCAGGATTTATGCTTAAACAGCGAGCCGGCAACGATTTTGCTTTTCGGTGCCTCTGTTTTTTCAATGAATGATGCGGGGCATATAGGATATTATGATATTCCCATGCTTTCAAACATTTTAAACCTTGTTTATCTTGCGCCAACCTGCAAGGAAGAATATTTTGCAATGCTTGATTGGAGCATAGAGCAAAATAAATATTCCGTTGCAATTCGTGTGCCTGAAAACGGAGTTATATCCTCAGCCGCAGAATATGACAAGGACTACGGCAATCTGAATAAATATAAAATCATGCAAAAAGGCAGCGGAGTTGCAATTCTTGCACTTGGCTCATTTTATCAGCTTGGTGAAGAAACGGCAAAGGAAATTGAAATTAAAACAGGGGAAAAGCCAACTCTTATTAACCCAAGATATATTACCGGCACGGATGATGCTTTGCTGGCCGATTTGATGAAAAACCACAGTGTGGTTGTAACTCTTGAGGATGGCGTGCTTGACGGCGGCTTCGGCGAAAAAATTGCAAGATTTTACGGAGCAGAGGATGTTAAAGTGCTCAATTACGGATTAAAAAAAGAATTTCAGGATCGTTATGATTATAATGATTTGCTTGCCGAAAACAGACTCACAAAAAATCAAATTGCGTCAGATGTCTGTGCTTTGCTGCGATTTTTACAAAACGGAAAATTTTAAAGTGATTTAGAATATGACCGGCTGGGTTCTACGGCGGTGTATTGTTTTATAAATGATAAAATTTATTTGGAAAACAAACACCGTAAAAAAGAATGAGGGTTAAATTCTTAGAGCTTTGCCGCTGCACTATAAAAGCCTGCCGATACATGGGTATCGGCAGGCTTTTTTGCGCTGTAAACAAAAACAGTTTGCTAAAAAAACAAAGACCGATGCACGAATGCCTCGGCATAAGCCGAAAGCAAGTGTGCAAGAGTCTCGTTAATTAAGGCAAGCCAGACCGATCGGTCAGTTTGTTGACTTGCCACACATTTTGTTTAATGCGCAAATTATTCCCTCAAGCGAGTTTTTAATTTGTGTGATAATGCTAATATCTAAGCAGGTGGTTAATCAAGAATAACTCTTTTTGACGGCTTGCTATATTATTTTTTCTTTATGTATTTCTCCGCATATTCTCCGAATGCGTAAAGAATGAATTTTCTTGCTCTTTTTGCCGCTTAGGAATTAGGTGCAAGCATATCAAATGCATGAAAACAGCCGTTTTCAATTTGCAACCTTGCATCAATTCCGGCTTTTTCGAGCGAATCGAAATAGTTAACCGTTTCTTCAAAAAAGGGCTCAATTGTGCCTATAACGGAAACAGCGGGCGGCAGTTTTGAAAAATCCTCTAATCTGGCAGGTGCGGCGTATGCGGGTACATTTTCGCTGCCGGAAAGCGGACCGAGGTATCTTTCCCATGCGGCGGTGTTGGCGGCGGTGTTCCAAAGCGGTGCGTCATTGCAGCAGGAGGTTTTTGTCACTCTGTCATCAAGCATAGGGTAAAGCGGTAATTGAAAAGCAATCGAATTGTTGCCTTTATCACGAGCGTATATGCAAAGAGCAGCCGCAAGTCCGCCTCCGTGCAGTCAAAGAATACCAACCGCATTTTTGTCTGCGTTTTTGCTTTTAAAAATACAGGTGCGAAAATAAGTGCCGTTCTTTCTGAAAATAGCCGTTTTTGTGCAATTTAAGTTTTTCAGGGGCAGTGCGCCGAGTGCAAGTTTTGAAAGCAAGCCCATAATTCCCTGCATTCCGTAAGAACCGAGAGGATTTATTGCACGTATCATTTCGCCGCGAAGCCGTAATTGCGAATCAATCATATTTCTTGTTATTTTCATTCTTTTTACCTTTCGTTGTTTTGAATAAAAAAGTTTGATTTTGAATTTGGCTTTGACTTTTATCATATAAGAAAAACGAAAGTCAAAAAAGAATTTTTTAAAAAATCTGAAATTTCAAATTATAAAACTCGAAAAAGCCGCACGGTTATGCGAAAAAACAGCAAAAAATATTTTTTAAAAAAATTTCAAAAAAAGTATTGACTTTCCCTGACCTTTGTGCTAATATTAAACCAAAGTCAAGGAAAGTCAAAGTCAAAAGTAATAAACAGACTTTGACAAAACACAAAGGCTTATTCAAAAGTAAAGGAGTGAGTGATAAGTGAATATGACTGATGTTATAGCGGGTATGATTCTTGATATGTTTGATGAGGATAATTCAACAATAAGAATTAAGCGCAATGATCTTGCATCGCAAATCGGTTGCGTTCCCAGCCAAATAAATTATGTTATAACCTCACGCTTCACCCCGGAGCAGGGCTACAGAATCGAAAGCCGCAGAGGCGGCGGCGGATGCATTTATATTACTCGTGCCGATTCAAAAAATTCCGCTGTTATGGCATTTATAAACAGCATCGGAAGTGAGATAGATGAGCGCTCTGCCAAAGCAAATATCTATAATTTGAATTACCAGCAGCTTATAGATTCGAAATATGCAAAAATGCTTGATGCCGCAATGGAAGAAAGCAACTACAAGGGCGTGCCCCGTGAGGCGGCAAATGCCATTCGTGCAAGGCAGCTGAAAAAAATGCTGCTTGCATATATGGGTTGATTTTAATAAATGAAAGGAAGAATATTTATTATGAAATGTCAACACTGTAATAAAAACGAAGCAACAACTTATTTTAAACAAAATATAAACGGCAATGTCACCGAAATGCATCTTTGTGAGGATTGCGCAAAGGAGCTTGGGCTGATGAATGATTTCAGCGCAGAAAACTTTTTTGCAGACACATTTCTCGGCAATCTTCTCGGTGCGGGTATACCGGCAATGAATATACTTTCCGGCATAGACAGGTGCGACAGCTGCGGTTCGTCATTTAATGATATTGTAAACAGCGGTTTGGTGGGTTGCGCCGATTGCTATGATAAATTTGCGGATAAGTTGCAGCCGTCAATTTATAAACTCCACGGCAATGCAAAGCATGTGGGCAAAAATATTACTTACACTGAGGTTCCCGATGAGCCTCAAAACAAAGAAGAGGCAACTGCAAAGCAACCTAAGTCAGAGCTTGAAAAGCTTAAAGATGATATGAAGCTTGCAATCAAGGAACAAAGATTTGAGGATGCGGCAGTTATCAGAGATAAAATAAAGGAACTCGGTGAAAAGGAGTAAGCTATGAAAAATTGGTACGGCACTAACGGCCCGGATAATGATGTTGTTCTTTTCTCAAAGGTCAGGCTGGCGAGGAATTTGAGCGACACACCGTTTAAATCAAAGCTCAGCAATGAAATAAAGCGAAACACTGTTAAAAAGCTTTATGCCTGCATTAAAAATTCAGAATTGGCGGGTGATTTTACTCTTGTTGATTTGCAGGGAGCATCGCCTGCTCAGGCTGCGGCATATGCCGAAAGGCAGCTTATAAGCCCTGAATTTGCAAAGGAAAAGGGTGCGTTTTTAATTTCTCCTGACGAAAGCGTTTCCATAATGCTTTGTGAGGAGGATCATATAAGAATAAATGCGTTTGCGCCGGGTCTCAGCCCGGAAAGCGCATATGCAAAGGCTAATAAAGCAGATGATGTTTTTATTGCCCGTTTGCCAATTGCGTTTGATGAAAAGCTTGGATTTCTTACTGCAAGCCCTGTTAATTTGGGCACGGGGCTTAAAATCTCCGTCGGCTTGCATTTGCCGGCAATTCAGCACGCAGGCGGCATAGGCAGGCTTTCTTCTCTTGTTGGAAAGCTTGGTTTCACACTTCGCCCGATTTATGGTGAGAGTGGGGCATTTTATGTGCTGACCAATCATGTAACACTCGGCATAACGGAGAAAGAGGCGGTTGATAACATCGCTTCCGTTGCAATGCAAATCGTTATGCGTGAACGAAATCTTCGTGCCACAATGAAGGGCAGCGAGATTTGGGAGGATAAATTATACAGAAGTATGGGCACTCTTAAAATGGCAAGGCGCTTAAGCTATGCTGAATTTATTGCTCTTGCTTCTGATGTAAGGCTCGGTGCAGCGCTTGGATTCTTTGATTTTGATCCTGCGCTTGTAACGGCACTTATTCACACATCGGCAGACGGTAATTTACTTGCCGCCGATGATTGCGATGATCCTGATTCCGTTTCTAAGCTTAGGGCGGACAGAGTCAGACGCGAATTGGATTAAGCGAAGCAACGGTGTGATGCCGTTGTGCAATCGCTTTATGAACGCCGCCTGCAAAAGCGGCAAGTGATTATTCGCTCGGTTTAATTTGCGGTTCGCAGGCTTGCCTGCGTTTTAAAGGAGGAATAATTATGTATAGATTCAACAGTTTTACTCAAAAAGCAAATGATGTTTTAAATCTTGCAATTAAAGCGGCTGAGAATTTCGGCCACACATATATAGGCTCTGAGCATATTCTTATCGGTGTGCTTAAAGAAAACACAAGTTACGGTGCGGAGTTGCTTTCGGAAAAAGGCATAACGCTTGAATCGGTTGAGCAGATCATTAAGGATAACATGGGTGTGGGCAACCCCACTGCGCTTTCACCGAATGATTTCACACCAACTGCAAAAAGAATTCTTGAAATAGCATTTCAGCTTGCAAGGGGAATGAGAAATTCATTTGTAGGCACAGAGCATTTGCTGCTTGCACTGCTTCGTGAAAGTGATTCGGCAGCCGTTAAGATTTTGAATGCATGCGGCGTTGATGAAAATGCTTTTACGGAGGAGCTTGTTAACGATCTTTCAAGGCCGGAATCCGAATTCAGAGGTTCAAAGGGCGGAAAAAAAGGCAAAAGCTCAACACCTACCCTTGATGAATTCGGCACTGATTTAACCGAAAAAGCAAGAAGCGGAGGCATAGATCCCGTTATCGGCAGGGAAAAAGAAATTGAAAGGGTTATTCAAATTCTTTCAAGAAGAACAAAAAACAACCCTTGCCTTATCGGTGAGCCCGGTGTCGGTAAAACGGCAATTGCGGAGGGCTTGGCTCTTAAGATAGTTAAGGGCGAGGTGCCTGAAATGCTTGAGGGCAAAAAGATTGTTGCTCTTGATTTAACATCAATGGTTGCCGGCACAAAATACAGAGGCGATTTTGAGGAAAGAATCAAAAAAGCAATGGATGAAGTTAAGCAGGCAAAGGATGTTATACTGTTTATTGATGAGGTGCACACGCTTATCGGCGCAGGTGCCGCAGAGGGTGCCGTTGATGCGGCAAATATTCTGAAGCCGGCTCTTGCAAGGGGCGAGATACAGGTTATCGGCGCCACCACAATAGAAGAATACAGAAAGAACATTGAAAAAGACGCAGCTCTTGAGCGCCGTTTCCAAAGTGTTAATGTAGGCGAGCCGACGGAAGAAGAGGCAATCGAAATCCTCAAAGGTTTGCGTGATAAATATGAGGCTCATCACAAGGTTAAAATTTCCGATGAGGCAATTGAAACCGCAGTTAAAATGAGCGTCAGATATATTGCAGACAGATTTTTGCCTGATAAAGCAATAGATCTTATTGATGAAGCGGCTTCCCGTGTAAGGCTTAAGGCATTTACCGCTCCGCCGAATCTTAAGAGCATGGAGCAGGAAATCAAGCGCCTGCAGCAGGAAAAATCTTCTGCGGTTAAAAGCCAGGATTTTGAGCAGGCTGCCAAAATCAGGGATAAGGAGAAAGAACTGCAAACTCTGCTTGATGAAGAAAAAGAAAAATGGAAAAATTCTTCAGGCAGAGATATTAAAGAAGTCACCACTGAGGATATCGCCAATGTTGTGTCTTCTTGGTCGGGAATTCCCGTAACACAGCTCACAAAAGAGGAATCCGAAAGATTGCTTAATATGGAACAGATTCTTCATGAAAGAATTGTGGGTCAAGATAAGGCGGTGTCTGCCGTTGCAAGGGCAATAAGGCGCGGCAGAGTCGGAATCAAAAATCCTAACAGACCTCTCGGTTCGTTTATCTTCCTCGGCCCAACCGGTGTAGGTAAAACAGAGCTTTGCAAATCCCTTGCAGAGGCAATGTTCGGCTCCGAAGATGCCATTATTAAGCTTGATATGAGTGAATATATGGAAAAGCACACGGTATCTAAGCTTATCGGTTCGCCTCCGGGATATGTTGGCTTTGATGAGGGCGGTCAGCTCACTGAAAAGATCAGAAGAAAACCGTATTCGGTAGTTTTGTTTGATGAAATCGAAAAGGCTCACCCGGATGTTTTCAATATTCTTCTTCAAATTCTTGAGGACGGTGTGCTCACCGATTCTAAGGGCCGCAAGGTTTCATTTAAGAATGCAATTATCATTATGACCTCTAATGTGGGTGCCGCAAAAATTATCAGCAGCAAGTCGGCTCTCGGCTTTGGCGGTGATGATAATGATGAAAACAAGAGCATTGAGGATCTTGTTATGGAAGATCTTAAAAAGACCTTTAAGCCTGAATTTCTTAACAGAATTGATGATATTATCGTTTTCAATCGCCTTGAGAAAGATGATATTAAGGAAATTGCGGCAAGAATGCTCAAAACTCTTACAAAGCGCCTTGCAGAAATGGATATCACGCTTGAATTTACAGATGCGGCAATTTCCGCAATTGCAGATGCAGGCTTTGATAATGTTTACGGTGCAAGACCTCTTCGCCGAGCAATTCAGCGCAAAATAGAGGATCCGCTTTCAGAGCTTATGCTTCAGAAAAAAGTTTCGGACGGTGATAAGTGCACGGTTGATTTTAAAGATGATAAATTCACCTTTAACGGCGAAGTGCCCGAAGAATAATAAAACAAAAAGCACGGGGCAGTTTATTAAACTGCTCTGTGCTTTTATTTTGTTTATGTAATAATTTTTAGCTTTGAAATTATTTTGCAAGGAATTTTTTTGTTTCGGCAAGAAAAATGTCCATTTCATCATCTGTGCCAATTGTTATGCGCACATAATTATCTATTCTCGGCAAATTGAAATATCTTATAAACACATTGTGCTTTTTTAAATATTCAAAATACTCTTTCATGCTTTTATTGCCGTGTGTTGCAAAAATAAAGTTTGTTTGCGAATCAAGCACCGTAAATCCAAGCTTTCTCAGCTCATTCGTAACACGCTGCCTTGTGGCAATAACCTTTGAAACGGTTGCTTTAAAGTAATCGGTATCCTTGATTGCGGCAGTGCCGGCCGCCATTGAAATGCTGTTTACTGTGTAGCTGTTGTAAGAATTCTTAACCGCTTCAAGCACGCTTATCAAAGTTTTGCTTCCTATTGCAAAGCCTATTCTCATTCCGGCAAGGCTTCTGCTTTTTGAAAAAGTGCCGCAAACAAGCAGGTTTTCGTATTCTTTGGTTAATGAAACGCTTGAATATCCGCCGAAATCAACATATGCCTCATCAATAATAACAATGCTGTCTTGATTGTAATCCATAATTTTTCTTATGAATTCTTCGCCTTCACCAAGAGATGTTGGTGCATTCGGATTTGGGATAACAACACCGCCGTTTTTTTCTTTGTAGTCCTCGGCGTTGATTCTGAAATCTTTTCCAAGGGGATATGTTTTACATGCTATGTTGAAAAGGCGGCACCACACAGGATAAAAGCTATATGTTATGTCGGGATATGCAATGGGGCTTGTGCCGTTAAAAAATGCCTGAAATGCAAGAGCAAGCACATCATCCGAGCCGTTTCCGATAAAAATATTTTCAGGCTCAACCTCGTAATAATCTGCAAGTGCAGTTTTAAATTCGGCTGCGTTTGCATCCGGATAAAATCTTAAATTATTTGTGCAAAATTCGTTTATTGCCTTTGCCGCAAGCGGAGAGGGCGGATACGGGTTTTCATTTGCGTTTATTTTAACGATATTCCTGTCCTTGCTCTGTTCGCCGGGAATATATGGCTCAATGTTCCTTAAATTGGCAGCCCATGCTTTTTCCATTATTTTGATTTCCTTTCGCCGCAATACTGTGTTTTATGATATTTTATCACGATATTTACCATTTATCAACAAGCATTACATATAATGTTTACAATTGCTTGTCTTTACAAAATATTTTTGATATGGTAAAATTAGGCGTTGAATGATATTGAGAAGTTTTGAATATATTATATATGTTTGTGCCGCCGTTTTGCTGCTTTTGTGCATTTGAGTTCATTTTATCGGGCAAGCGGCTGCAATAATTATGATTTAAGAAAGGAAGCAAATATATGGTTTCAACCTTTGATATCGAAACAGGCAATTTTATTTATCGTGATTTTGATGTGAATTTTGCTATTCTTCACGATAAGAAGATGACTAATATTTCATTGGCAGGCAATAAATTAAGCCTTGTGTTTGACAATCTTGCCATTGATGAAAATGATTATTCAGTTGCTGATAATTATGAGGAGTATAAAGCATTTAAAAAATGCACCGTTGAATATGAGCTTGTGGATGCCATGGGTCTCAGCTGTGCTGTGCTTGAAACAGATTTAAACAGCCATAATGAATATAAAACAAAAATTCTTTCATTGCGTGAGTTTGTTATTATTGCGCCGGATCTGGAGTTTGAAATGCTAAACACCACAATAAGCGGCAGCGGTGTGCAAACTTTTTTTGCTAAATATATTGGCAGATATTCGTCTGTTTATCTTGATCTTTTTGTAACCCGCATTTCTTTTATTTGGGAATAGTCTGTTAAAACTAAAGCGGCAGTTCAACATGAACTGCCGCTTTTTTCTCTGCATTTTTCAATTATTCTTCAAGCCCTAAAATGTCGTTTGCGCTGGTGCTTTCAAGCTGCTCCACATTGCGAAGGTTTTTTTGAATAATATTGTTTCTGTGGTCTGCTTCATCAAGGGCTTTTCCTGCATCTTCAACCTTTTTGCGTGCTTTTGCAAGCAAGTCGCCGAATTTGTTGTATTGCGTTTTGGCAGCACCCAAAATTTTCCAAACTTCGGTTGCTTTTTTGTTTATTGCCATTGTGCGGAAGCCCATTGCAAGCGAGTTAAGCAATGCCGTAATTGTGCTTGGCCCCGCAATCATAATTCCTTGTGATTGCAGTTGCTCAACAAGAGCACTTTTGCCGGATGCTATCTCTGCGTAAAGTCCCTCCGTTGCCAAATACATTATTGCAAACGGTGTTGTGGCAGGTGTAGAAACATATTGCATTATTTGCTTTGCCTCATCTTTTATGCGGCGCTCCAAATCTTTTCTTGCAGTTTCTGTTGCGGCTTGGTTTCCTTGCTCGGATGCCGTGCAAAGCCTGATATAATCCTCCATCGGAAATTTTGAATCTATCGGCAAATATGCTATATCGTCTGTTTGCGCATTAGGAATTTTAACGGCAAATTCAACTCTGCCGTTGTATGCTGGGTTTGTTTGCACGTTTGTTTCATACATTCCGGGGATGGTTTCGTCAAGTATGTTCCCAAGCTGAACCTCAGCCCAAGTGCCGCGCGCTTTAACATTGGTTAAAACTCTGTTCAAATCTTTAACATTGTCTGTAACTCCTGCGGAAAGCGTTTTCATTTCTCCGAGGCTTTGGTAAACAAGTGTAAGCTGCTCCGAAACCGTTTTGAAAGAGCTGCTTATGCGGCGGTTTAAAGTTTCGTCAAGCTTTTCATTAACGGTGTTTCTCATTTCGTCAAGCTTCTTTTCGTTACTTTGTTGCATTCCCGTTATCGCTTCGCCGATTTTTTGAGATTGCTTTTCGGCATTTGTGCTTAAAGATTCGTTTATTTTAAGCATTTGCTCATAGTTTTTTTCGGTGAGTGCCTGCATTTGAATTGAAACGTTGCGAAGCGCTTCATCGGTTTGTTTTGCCGTTATGTCTATTTTTTGGTTAAGCAATGCCATATCTTTGCTTTTACCTTGCTTTGCTTTAAGCTGTGCAATAAGTGCGGCGGCAGATATGATAATTAAAACCGCAAGCAAAACGCAAATTATAATGTTCATTTTTTGTTCCTCCGTTTTTTGCTGATTAGATTATATCAAATATGAAGTCTCAAAACAAGTGATTATAAAGCAGAGTGCCGATAATAGGACACTTGCTTTAAGAAAAAGATAATATTGATAAAAAAATCACAACAATTACAAAAAGCGGGTGATATTCGGCGAATAATTATTGAATATGGTGAATAATTATGAAAACTTTTCATTGAAAAATGCCGAATATCATCAAAACACGGCAGAATATCACCGAAAAGCCGTTAAATGGCAAATCGCACAAAAGAAAGGTTGTTTTTATTGAATGTTTAAAATGCAGTGATTATAATATTGTTGAAAAGAAGAGGAGGGTATTGTTATGAATTATAACAACAGATTAAAATTTGTGAGAGAGAATAAATCTCTTAAGCAGGCAGAAGTTGCTAAAATGCTCGATATCAAGCAGCAACAATACAGCGAATATGAGCGTGGTTTCAGGCAAATGCCTATCAACTATCTTGTTCGCTTCTGTGAAAAGCTTGAAGTATCGGCTGATTATATTCTTGGGTTGGAGGGCAACACAACAGCCCCTGCAAAGGTTGGCTAACAGCTTTATCTTTGCAAACACAATGTAATTTGCGGCAAAAGAAAACGGTTTCGGTAAAAAATCCGAAACCGTTTTTGTTTTTTTTTTATTTTGCACCGTTTTGCGGTGGCTTTTCGCTCATGAAAACTCTGAAAAGCGGAAGGCATGCCGTGAAGAATTTTTTATATGCCTCGCAGTAATCTTCGCTCAATTGAGTTCGCTTGCACCCGCCTGCTCGGCATATCGGATAAAGTCTGCAAGCCTTGCAACGCTCCGGCACCTCAATGCTTTCGCAAATAAAGTTTTTAGCCGTTTTGCAATTTGCAAGCTGCTTGAAATCTTTTTCATTTATATTGCCAAGCAAATATTCGTCTGTGCAATAAAAATCACAAGGATAGATGTTGCCGTTGCTTTCCGAAACAAATTGATGCGAGCAATGGCCAAGCATTCCGCATTGCTCGGTGGGCTGGCGCAGGAAAAGGCGCACCCAATTGTCAAATTGCCGGACACTTATGTATTGATGGCGAACATAGTCTTTAACATAAAGATTAAATATCTTTATCAAAAAATCCGCATATTGATCGCATGTCATATAAAGCTCGCTTTGCTCATGTGAGTCAAACGGGCGCAGGCACGGAATGAATTGTAAGTATCCAAAGCCCTTTGATCTGAAATATCTGTATATATCCTCGGCATTGTCGGCACAGTAGCCCGTTAAAACGGTTAAAATGTTAAAATCCGTGCCGTTTCTTTTAAAGCATTCTGCTGCCTTTAGAATCTTATAAAAAGAATTCTGCCCATTCGGCAGCTTGCGAAATTTGTTTCTTTCATAATCACCGTCAAGGCTCAAACCAACCAAAAAATGATTTGCGGTAAAGAATTTTGCCCATTCATCCGTAATCATGGTGCCGTTTGTTTGAATGCTGAAAAAAACGGGGCTGTTTTTTGTGTTAAGCTCCCCAACGGTGCGCACAAAATATTTGAAAAAATCAATTCCGGCCAATGTCGGCTCGCCGCCCTGAAATGCAAACGCAGCCTGATGGCCGTCTGCAAAATCAAGAGCCTTTTTAATCAGCGTTTTCGCCGTATCTCTTTCCATAATGCCGAAACCGAGATGCTCCCTGTGCTCGGAAACATCCCGGTAAAAGCAGTATTCACAGGAAAGATTACACAGCGATGACGCCGGTTTTATCATAAGAGATATAGGTGGCATATCATCACATTCCCGTAAATTTATTTTTCGTTTTTATCAATAATACCACGGCGGTTTTCTTTGAAGTCCTTTTGAATTTCATCAAGCTTTGCATGGAATTCATCCGCAACTTCCGGATAAACCGTTGTTCTGTTGTAGTTCTCGCCCGAATCATCGGTAAGAATATGCAGCCAGTTGGTGCGGTATTTATCAAAGAAAGCAGAGTTGTCGTTCTGAATTCTGTCAAAATATTTAAAGGTTATATATTCATTGTCGTTAAGCACATCGAAATTGTAATCGGGATATTGCTCCTTAACGCTTTCGGTGGAAACGGTGTATTGAATAGCCTTTATATCTTCTCTCTTCATATGAAGAATGGGGTGATCCTTGGTGTGGATAACCTCATCATTCTTAAGAACGGGAGTCATTGAAATACCGTCTATAACTCTGTCTGTCGGCATATAGTTTTTAACTGTGCCGCCCTCACCGGTAATTCCGCAAAGTTCAACAAGAGTGGGATAAAGGTCAACAAGCGTTGCAGATTGAGTTCTTGTTGTGCCCGTTTGGCCGAGAGCACCGTTAGCATCGTCCCATCTTATCATAAACGGAACCTTTTGGCCGCCCTCATATGCAAGATATTTACCGCCGCGAAGCTCGTTTGTGGAGCCTTGAAGCGCAGGGCCGTTATCGCTTGTGAAAACAATAATTGTGTTTTCAAGCACGCCAAGCTCTTCCATTGTGTCAAACAGTTCACCGAGATATGTATCAAACTCATGAACGCAATCAACATATGTGCCCATGCCGGTTGTGCCGTCAAAATCATCGCCTGCAAAAACAGGAGCATGCGGCCACGGTGAAGTGTAGCAAGCAAAGAATGGCTGATTGGATTTAGCCTGCTCGGTGATCCAATCGGAAATTTCATCGTGAATCCACTTTGTGGCATTGGATTGGTCTTTAAGCTCATCTGTGCCTTTTGCTATTGTATATTCGCCGTTTTCTTCTCTAACATGATAGAACGGGCTCATGTCATTAACATAATGGCTGCCGTAGAAATAATCAAATCCCTGGTTAGTGGGCAGGTATTCGCCGTAGTCGCCAAGATGCCATTTGCCGAACAGTCCTGTGGTATAGCCGGCGGATTTAAATGTTTCTGCCATTGTAATTTCATCGCCGAGCATACCGTCTGCGTTGCCGCCAAGCTCAACAGAGTTGAACACTCTTGTTGATGCAAATACGGATGTGCTGTCAACCGTGGGATAAATAACGTTATCGGCAAATCCTCTGTAAGGATATCTGCCTGTCATGCAGGCAAAGCGTGCAGGGGAGCAAACGGAATATGATGAATAAAAGTTTTCAAAATTAAGTCCGTTTTCGCCTATGCTGTCAATATTCGGAGTGTCGAAAATCGAGCCGTTGAGTGAAACGTCGCCGTAGCCAAGGTCATCCATAAGCACAAAAAGCACATTCGGGCTTTCCGAATTTGCGGTTTTGTCTATCTTTCCGAGATAATCGTCTTGGCCTTCCCACAATCTTTCAGAGTTTGGCTTTGAACGCATATTCATAGTAAGCACATAAGAAATGCTTGTGCCAACAAGTAAAAGGCTCAAAACAGCAGAAAGAAACTTTTTGGCATTTTCTTTTTTAAAAGTGTGCTTTGCGGTGAAGTATAAACCCCAAAGGCAAATTGCGGCAGGCAGGCCAAGCAAAATATTGCCTAAAAGCTTTGTGCCGAAGTTGCCGCTGCCCGTCATAAGCGGATGATCTGCCGAATTAAATCCGGCAAGACCGCTCGTGAAAGCACCGAAACCGGCATCTGCACCCCAAATAACATAGTAAACTATAACACCGATGCAGGCGGCGGCATAGCCGTAAATGATGGGAGCATAAACCTTTTTTTTGCATAATAACCCCAAAAGAACAATTGCCGAAACAATGCAGCAATATCCTACCGACACGATTGCAACCATATTTAAGCGCACAATCCACATGGCAAGCATAAGAACAATGCCTATAACCATAACGATCAGCGGGAAAACTTTTTTGCCCGTGTCAAGCGTAATCTTTTTTTTCATGATACGCCTCCTTAAATAAATATAAATACAATTATATAAAGTTTAACGTTTTATGTCAATATGATGAACTTAAAATTAACAATCGGTAAAGTTTCAAAAAGGCACGAATGTCTTTGTTTCGTTTGGAAAAAGTCACCGCTGTTTTGTGCTTGGATTTTTAAAATTCAAGGAAACGCAAAAGAAAAACGCCGCTGCGAAAATGGTTTTAAATCCGCTGCGGCGTTAAATAATATTTTACTGTCAAATCTTAAAATAAAAATTTCAAAAGAATTGCGGCAATGATCACGGCAAGTAAAACTGCGGCAATCTTTAAGCCTCTGCTCACCGCATCATAAACATTTGTCGGCATTATCTGCAAAATTGCAAATCTGATTTTCTCTTTAACCTTGTTGCCGATGATGTCACGGTATCTTAAATCATATGTTGAATAAGAGCCGTCTTTTTTAAGGTTTATCATGCGAACGCCTCTGTCCTTGCCGGGGCCGTAAACATGAAATCCCGCACCTTGCGTGTATCCAAGGTCAATTCCGCAAACTTTGCCGTTGAAGGAATTGTTATGGTCGTGGCCGAAATAAATGCCCTTAACATCGCCCTTTTCGGCCATGGCGGCAAATTCACCGCTGTTTTCCATCGGGTCTGCCGGGGATTCTTTCATAAAGCCGTTTTTGTTTACTTTGTCCGGATTAAGCATATACCATTTTCCAGCATGATTTCTAAATCCCTGAACTGAGCCTTTTGTGCCTTTTTTTACCTCAATCAGCAAATCCATAACTTCCGGAACCGGAATATGCTGAATAACTATTGATGGCACAGTCTTGCCGTATTGCTTTTCGTATTTGTCTCTGATGTTTTTATACCAATCGATTTGGTTTTGATGCACATTGTCATAGCCTACTTTAAGATTTGTGTGGCTGTCTATAAGATAAAGCAAAAATGCAGGTGTGTCGCCGTTGCAAATCTCAATGACCTGGTTTGCGCATCCGTCAATTCCGGGAGTGTTTTCGCCTATAAAGCAATCGAATTTTTTATAAATGTTGAATTGCTCCTCGTTTGAAAGCCCAACCTGCCTGTCATGGTTTCCGAAACAAACCGCAAAGGGTATTTTTCTTGAAGATGCAGGCTCGGTAAGAGTTCTGAGCACCTTTTCAACCTTGGCAGCGTTGCCGCCAAAGCTTGATTTCCCCCAAATTTGATCGCCGGAATAAACGATTAAATCCGGCTTTTCACGCTCTATTGCCGTGTTTATAAGATTGAGTGTATCGGGGCTCACCTTTGAGCCTTCCTGCGTGTCTGCGATTTGCATTATTTTGAAATTGTCGTTTTTAAAATTAAGTTTCATAAATTTTCACCCACATTGCAGAGCACGCTCTGCATAATATTCAAACAACGCTAATAACGCTAATGTTGTTTAATAATAAAAATGGTCTGCCCGAAGGGACTCGAACCCCCAGTCTTCTGAATCGGAATCAGATGCATTAGCCATTGTGCTACGGGCAGTTGTGTGTTATTTTCGTTTTGGAAATATAACATTTTTATTTTACTACCTCAAAAGTGTTGTTGTCAATCAAAATTTGTGCTATAATGTTACGAAAATATTGTTTCGCTTAATCACAAGGCTGCAAGTTGCGCCGTTTAAGCGAAAAAAAGGGCTTTGGCCCGGGGGTAAATTTATGTTGAATTTAATACCAAAGCCGGTTCAGGCTAAGGAGGCAAGAGGCTTCTTTAAACTTGAAAAGGGTGCTGCGGTTTATTCGGAAATAGAACTTCCGCTTGTTAAAAATACAGGCGGTGAAGATTCGCCCGTAAAGATTTATTCGGATTCCGGTCTCGGTAAAGAAGAATATCGCCTTTGCGTTAACGAATCAGGTGTTGTTATTAAGGCTTCCGATAAAGCCGGTGCATATTATGCATTGCAGTCACTGCGTATGCTCGGCAGATTTGATGAGGGCGAAAATTGTGTGCCGTTCGTTGAAATCAGTGATAAGCCGCAGTATGAATGGCGCGGTCAAATGCTTGATATAAGCCGTCATTTTTTTGATAAGGATGCCATTAAGGGCCTGCTTGATGATATGTTTCGCCTCAAGCTTAATGTTTTTCATTGGCATCTTACAGATGATCAGGGCTGGAGAATTGAAATTAAAAAATATCCAAAGCTCACCGAAATCGGCTCAAAGCGCGCTTATTCTCAGATAGGCGGATGGGGCAGCAAAAAAATTGAAAATGTGCCGCACGGCGGATTTTACACTCAAGATGATATTAAAGAAATCGTTGCTTATGCGGCGGAAAGATGCATTTCAATAGTGCCGGAAATAGATGTTCCCGCACATTTTGCGGCGGCGCTTGCCGCATATCCGCATCTTGCATGCAGAAACATTCAAAGCCATGTTTTCGGCGAAATGGGAGGCAGAATTTTTGCCTCAAAGGGCATTAAGGATTGGAACAGACCCGCTTGCCTCGGAAAAAAGGAAAGCTTGCAGTTTATTTTTGATGTGTATGATGAGGTTTGCGAACTGTTTCCGTTTGAATATTTTCATGTCGGCGGTGATGAAGCCGATGTTTCCGAATGGAAAAAATGCCCGGATTGCCAAAAAGCCATGAAAGAAATGGGTTTTAAAAACGAAAGAGAGCTTCAAAAAAAACTAACAAATGAGCTTTGTGAATATCTTAAATCCAAGGGCAAGCATATGATTGCTTGGAATGATGTGCTCCGGCAGGGTACTGAAAGGCTTGATACCGATATGGTTGTGCAACAATGGCTTCCCGGCCAGGATAAGCACACTCGCCATTTTTCGGAAATCGGCGGAAAAATCATAATGAGCAATCATAAGTCATTTTACTTTGATATGACTTATGCGCTTTATCCTTTGAAAAACACTTATAATTTTAAACCGTCGCAATACGGAATTAAGGATAGTAATAAGGTTCTCGGCGTTGAGGGTGAAATGTGGACGGAATGGGTGCCTACCGTAAGTAAAATGCAGTTTATGACTCATCCGAGAATGGAAGCACTTGCCGAAGTTGCATGGACTCCGGAAAGCAGCCGTGATTTTAATGATTTCCGTGCAAGATATGAAGGTTACAAGAGTGTGTATAAGCAGCTTGGAATAAATTTTGCGGCAGATTCAATTTGTATGCCGAAGAATTTGCTTAAACGTGCTCATATAAGGCGTAAATTCACCTTTGGAGATCCCGATCTTGAATTGCGTGAAAATAACAAACAAAAGGAGAAATGAAAATGAAAATCAGCGAATTTCCAAGTGCGGTAATCAAAGAAAATGTTGATTACACGGTTAAGGAAATCACAAATGTTATCAAAAAGTACGGTCCCCGTGAATCGGGCAACGATGCTTGCTATGATGCGGAAAAGCATCTGAAAAAAGAGCTTGATCAGTTTTCGGATGAAACTCATTTTGAGGAATACAAAATGGCTCCGAAAGCATTTTTGCATTTCACAAAAATCGTGTCTTCCGTTATAATGGCGGCGGTTGTTATCTGCCTTGCTTTGGTGTTCACGAATGTTATTTCATTCATGATTGCGCAGTGCGTTGTGGGTGTTTTTGTTGCAATCGGCCTTTTCATCACGGTTATGGAATTTCTTATGTATAAGCAGTTTATGGATGGTATGTATAAAAAAGTAACCGGCCATAACCTTGTTGCCACAAGAAAGCCAACCGGTGAGGTTAAGAAAAGAATCGTTATCAGCGGCCATATTGATGCTGCATATGAATGGCGCCACATTTATTATTTTAAGCAGCACGGTATGGGCCCTCTTATGGGCGGCACAATTGTTTGTGCTATAATTTCCGTTATTGTTGCGGTTATTGCGGTTATTGCCGATAATGTAAATATGGGTGCTTTCGGTGATTTTATGGTTAATTATTCGTATTATTTCCATGTTCTCACAGCACTCTTTATGATTTCATTGCTTTGCTTCGTTGATTTTCGCAGAATTTCACCGGGTGCAAATGATAATTTAACAGGCACTTATGCAGCCGTTTGTGCTCTTCGTATGCTTGACATGGCAGGTGTTGAGTTTGAAAACACAGAGGTTGTTGCCATGATTACCGATGGTGAAGAAGCAGGCCTCAGAGGCGCAAAGGCATTTGCCAAAGCACATCATGATGAATATACTTCCGGCGATGTTAAAACCGCCGTGCTTTGCGTGGATACATTAACGGATATGGATTATTTCAATGTTTATTCAAAAGATATGTCCGGAACAGTTAAAAACGACAAGGAATTTTCACAGCTCGTTTTGGATTCTTCAAAGGAATCCGGATATGATTCCGCAAAATTCGCAAGCGTTTTCTTTGGCTCATCCGATGCCGCCGCATTCTCTCAGGCCGGCATTAAAGCAACTTGCCTTGCAGCTATGGATCCCGCACCGGGAGATTATTATCATAACCGCAGAGACAATTATGATCGCCTTGTTCCGGAGGCAATTGAAACAGGCTATAAAATCGTGCTTTCAACAATTTTAAATTTTGATGCCGAATAAATAAAAAAATGCGCAATGCTTTTGCGCATACATAAAAGTAAGTTTATATTTGCAACCGATGCATCAGCTCAAAGCTGTTGCATCGGTTTTTTGTGACCTAATCGGCTTTTGAATCGTTGTTATATCGAAAGCAAAAAGTGAAAGAGGAAAACCATATGCCGAAAAACGAAATAAAAGAACAGTTTGAGGAAAAATATAATCTTTACGGCGATATGCTTTACAAAATAGCATTTCTTTATCTTGGCAGTTCCGCCGATGCGGAGGATGCTTTGCAGGAAGTCTTTATTAAGCTTTTATCAAGAACATTGCCTTTTAAAAATTCCGAGCACGAAAAGGCATGGCTCATAAGGGTAATGCAGAATAAATGCCGTGATATGCTCAGGTCGGCACGATGCAAAGAAGTGCCTGCAAACGAAAATGAAGTTGTTGCGGATAACGATTTCGGCGCAGCGGAAAGAAGAGCCGATGTGATTTCCGCAATTCAAAGCGTGCCGCCTCAGGCAAAAACGGTTTTGATTCTCTATTACTATTATGATTATTCGGTTGCGCAGATAGCCCAAACACTGAAAATAAGTAATTCCGCAGTAAAAATGCGGCTAAAGCGCGGCAGGGAAATATTAAAAAGCAAATTGGGGGATTATGAAAATGAAAAATGAAATTAAAAATGCAGTTTCTCAAATAAAGCCCGATGCCTGCATGAAAGTGCGCCTTAGTGAAAAAATCGCTTGTGCAAAGCCTAAAAGAAATGCCAAAAGGCGAATCACGGCGGCGATTTGCTGCGTTATGTGTTTTGCCGTTGCGGCGGGCACCATGGCTTTTTATCCCGGCAGGGAAAAGCCGCAGAGCGGCAGCGATGCCGATTCTTCCGTAATTAACGGTGCGGAAAATAGCTTTGTGCTTTGCGTTTCGGCGGCGGAATCTGAGCAAACAATTCAAATCGGCACTTCAAAAACCGTTCTGCCTGATTACCGCCTTTCCTATGACAAATTCGGCGATTTGCACATAAAGGCCGATAATTCGTTTGATGTGAGCGGTGAAAACATAAAATCCGTTAAATTCTCGTGCGATAACGGCAGCTTTGATTACACGGATTTGAATTTGATAAATTATTTGAAAAAAAGCGACAAATATTATGATATCATTGTGCCTTATGACGGCGAATATCAAGCGGCGGGAGGCAGCAGAAGCGCATTGCTTAAAACAATGCTTGCTCATATCGAAAACGGCGATTACGATTCTTATTTTAAGGCTGCGGATATTCAAAAAAAATCCGCAGGGGATTATTATACGGCCGAGCTTGTTTATGACGAGGAGGATAATCCCGTCGGCGTAGGCATTTTGGCGGAGGAAACATATAAAAAATGCGTTGGCTTCAATCAAAAATTCGCCGAGTTTGAAAACATAAATAAGCAAAATGAAAATATTATCGAAACGCTCGTTTGGACCCCTGCCGTTTCGGACGATGCGAAATATGAGAATTTTTCCGATGTGCCCGGCGATGCGGTAACGGTTACCGTTACTTTTGAAAACGGAGAGGTTTTGCAAAATCAATATGCTTTTGCGTTTGATGATTACGGAGTTTTAACGGCAGAACAAATCTGATGCACTTAAATTTAGATTGGCTTGCAAAAGTGCTTGATTTTGCATGAATTTCTTTTTTGCGGTGGGATGGTATCGGCGGTTTTAGGCTTGGCATTGAAATATCTTTTGTGATAATGTATAATATGTTGTGCATAAAAGTTATTTTTCGGAGGCCCGCTTTGAAACAAAAAAGAATTCTTTGGCTTGATTATGCCAGATGTTTTGCAATAATATGCGTTGTGCTTATTCACGGCGTTGAAAGAATATATGTTTATGATGCGCAGCAAACGGCAATGCTCTCCGCAGGGTCGCTTTTGTTTCGTAATATTGCTTTTGTGGCCGGAAGGCTCGGCGTTCCCGTGTTTTTGGCAATTACCGGCTATTTACTGCTTGACAGGGATTATTCCTCTGCCGATAAAATTTTCAGATTTTATAAACATAATTTGTTGCCTATTATTATCACAACGGAAATTTGGAATTTGATTTATGATGCCGTTATTTTTATCGGAAACGGAAAATTTGATTTTGATATGCTTATTCGTGATTTGCTCTTTCTTAAAACAAATCAAATGGGTAATATGTGGTATATGCCGATGATAATCGGCGTTTATGTTGCTTTGCCTTTTGTTGCAAACGCAATAAGAAATATTGAAACGAAAGCGCTTGCGGTGCCGTTTGTGCTTTTGGGTGTAAGCGTTTTTGCTTTTTGCTTTTATTCGCAGCTCAAATCTGTTTTCGGTTGGAATTTTCAGGCTTCGGCAGTTCTTGATATAAGCTTTTTGGGCGGCACTTACGGCTTTTATATCCTTTTTGGTGTTCTTTGCAAGCGTGGCTCTTTTAAGAAAGTGCCATCCTGTGTTTTGTGGCTCCTTGTTGCGGCGGCAAGTGCGGCAGCTATTTGGTTTTTCACATTTTCAATCAGAGTGGGCAAACCAGTCAGAATATGGTATGATTTCATAGGCGTGATGCTTGCCTCCTGTTCTGTTTTTGAGTTGTTTTCAAGAATGAACGAAAGCTCTGCTTTCGCAAAAAAACTTGCTCCGCTTGCCACGGGAATATCCGTTTCAAGCTTCGGCACTTTTTTTGTTCACAAGGTTGTGATTTATTATCTCGGTAATGTTGCGGATAAAGTGATTGCTTCCGATCCTATAAAAACAAGCGTGTTCTGTGTTCTTGTGTTTGTCATAAGTGCGGCGGTTTCGTATTTATTCTATAAAATACCCAAATTCAATCGTCTGATTATGGCGGCAAAATAATCGCTCAAAGTTTAAATAAAAAAGTTTAAATAAATAAGATAGAAAATAACCCCAAAGCTAAAAAAGCTTTGGGGTTTGTTCTTTGCGAAATCAAATCAGCAAATCATACCGGCTTCTATCCAGTTCATAACCGAAGGATATTCTTCTTTATAAGAATCAAGTCTTTCCGTATTGGAATCAACAAAGGCAAGGAACTCATCCGTGTCTTCAAAATCATATGTGAAGTCCTGCTCAAAATCGTATGTTGCCGTAAAAATATAATCAAAAATATCATCGGCAGAATAATCCTCAAGCAGTTTGTTTGCGGCAAGCTCCGTAACATAATCAAGTGCGTTTTTAACCGTTGCGTCAAAATCATCCGGGTCAATTTCAATTTCCGGCTCTGCCTTGCAGTATTCAAGAATATCGTTTTCGTCTTCGCCGATGTTTTGCAGATATTCAATAACATCTTCCAGTCCTGTTTCGTTTACGGCATCGTACATACGGTAGTTAAATTCGCCAACAATGTTTTGCAGGGCAACTGCCTTAAAAATACTGTCTGTTTCATGGCCTGCTTCGTCTGTGATAACGAAGCCGTCCTCTTTAAATTGTTCCCAAAACAGCTCATAGAGCACTTTGAATTTCGGCTCTTCCTCAAATATAGCCTCGTAAATATATGAATCTATGTCCATCATTAAGTTCTCCTCTGATTTCTTTTTTTATATTGTATCGCATTATGTTTACATTTTCAATATTGCAATGAATTTTATAATGATATATAATTGTTGTGATTAAATATGAAAAAGGTGTGCTTATGGCTGTTAAAATTTCAAGTGCTGCCGTAACGGTGGTTTGCCTGCAAGAAGGCGCAATGCTTCACTCCCTTGTTAAGGACGGTGTAGAATATCTTTGGCAGGGTGATAAAGAGCATTGGGGCGGGCAGGCTCCGGTGTGCTTTCCGATTGTTGGCGTGCTGAAAGGCGGTAAAGCAAATGCTTTCGGCAAACCCTGCGAAATGAAAAGGCACGGCGTTGCAAGAATAAATCCCTTTGAAATCAAGGAACAAGGCCCCAATTCGGTTTGCTTTGTTCAAAAATCAAGTGAGAAAACAAAAAAAGAATTTCCGTTTGATTATTTGCTTCAAATAAAATACACGGTTCTCGGCAACAGTGTCACAACGGAATATACCGTTAAAAACACAGGCAATTGCAAGCTCCCGTTTCAAATAGGCGGTCATCCGGCGTTTAACTGTCCGCTTGAAAGCGGCGAAAGGTTTGAGGATTATTCTGTTAAGTTTGATAAGGTGCTCAATCATCCTTGCCTTCGCCCCGATATTCACAGCGGTATTATAGATATTTCAAAACGATATGATGTTATAAAAAACAGCAACGAAATCAAAATGGATCATTCGCTTTTCGTTGATGATGCCATGGTGTTTGACGGCATTAAATCAAAATCCGCAACTCTCTCTGCGGGCGGCAGGGGAGTGCAGATTGATTATCAGGATTTTGCTAATCTGTTGATATGGTCGTCTGCAAACGGTGGCGATTTTGTGGCTCTTGAGCCGTGGACCGGAATTTCAACCTGCTCGGATGAATCCGATGCTTTTGAAAATAAAAGAGGGATCACCGTGCTTGAACCGGGTGAAGAAGCTTCGTTTAAATTTAAAATAACATTGATTTAGGTGAAATATGAATTACGGATTTTTCAGAACGGCGGCAGCTTCTCTTAATTTAAAGGTTGCCGATCCGCAATATAACAAACATTCAATTGTAAATGCGGTGGAGGAAGCGGAAAAAGAGGGCGCAAGGCTGCTTGTTACCCCGGAACTTTCCGTAACGGGCTATACCTGCGCCGATTTGTTCTTTAGTTCGGCACTTCAGTTGGCAGCCGATGAGGCGCTTGCCGAAATTGCCGCCGCAACGGCAGATAAAAATATTGCGGTGCTGCTCGGTATGCCTGTTGTGTTTCGCAGCAGCCTTTATAATTGTGCGGTGCTTGTGCAGGGCGGAAAAATAGCAGGCGCAGTGCCGAAAAAGCATATTGCAAATTACAATGAATTTTATGAAAAACGCTGGTTTGCATCGGGATTTGATTTTGATTCGCCTCAGGATATAAATATATGCGGCTTTGATGTTAAAATCGGAGATCAAATTTTTGATCTCGGCGGCGGTGCCGTGCTCGGCGTTGAACTGTGCGAGGATTTGTGGGTTCCGCTTTCTCCAAGTTCCGTGCTTGCAGAAAGCGGTGCAAATATAATTGCAAATCTTTCGGCAAGCGATGAATATGTTTCAAAAGCGCAATACAGAAAAAGCCTTGTTGAAAATCAATCCGCACGCTGCATTTGCGCTTATGTGTATGCAGGTGCAGGCCCGTGCGAAAGCACAACGGATCTTGTTTTCAGCGGCGCAACTTTGATTGCGGAAAACGGTTCAATCGCTGCTCAGGGCAAAAGATTTGATTATGATAATCAGATTGTTTATGCGGATGTTGATATTGAAAAGCTCTCCGTGCTGCGCCGCAGCAATATGTCTTTTTCAAATAGGCCGTCTTGTGCGCAAATCGTTAATGTGCCCGTTAAAAATGATAATAATGATTTGAAATACAGATTTGTTGATGCGCATCCGTTTGTGCCGGCAGATGATGAAATGCGCCGTGAAAGATGCAAAGAGATTTTTGCAATTCAGTCCTGTGGGCTTGCAAAAAGGATTATGCATGTTGGCTCTTCCGGCGCTGTTGTGGGTATTTCAGGCGGACTTGATTCAACGCTTGCGCTGCTTGTTGCCGCAGAGGCAATGAAAAGGCTCGGAAAAAGCAATTCCGATATAATCGGAATAACTATGCCGGGCTTCGGCACAACGGGAAGAACATATAATAACGCCCTTGAGCTTATGCGCAGACTCGGCGTGCAAATCAAAGAAATAGATATAAAAGCGGCGTGCGAACAGCATATGCACGATATTGAGCACAACTCTGAAATTCACGATATAACATATGAAAACACGCAGGCAAGAGAACGCACGCAGGTGCTGTTTGATATGGCTAACAAGTCTGATAAATTGCTTGTCGGCACAGGCGATTTGAGCGAGCTTGCAATGGGTTGGTGCACATATAACGGCGATCATATGAGTATGTACGGCGTTAATGCATCTGTTCCGAAAACGCTTGTGCGTTATCTTGTGGAATATGTTGCTTCCGAAAGCGATAAGGAAACATCGGCAGTGCTTTTTGATATATTGGATACTCCGGTTTCTCCGGAATTGCTTCCTCCGGATGAAAATGGCAATATAGCGCAAAAAACAGAGGAAAACATCGGCCCTTACGAGCTTCATGATTTCTTTCTTTATAATTTTGTGCGTTTCGGTTTTTCAAAAGAAAAGCTTGTGCTTCTTGCGCAAAAGGCTTTCGGCAGTGAGTATTCAAAAGAAGTTATTGAAAAATGGGCAGGCGTTTTCATGCGCAGATTTTTTATCAGCCAATTTAAACGCAGCTGTGTTCCGGATTCACCAAAGGTCGGCTCTGTGTCGCTTTCCCCTCGTGGTGATTGGCGAATGCCGAGCGATGCTTCTTTTGATGCTTTCGTTTAGTGTGAAATATACAGTGGGGTGAAAATTATGGAAGAAAACAAAAATAATGTTTCCGATAACACGGAAGATTTGGTTGCAGCCGGTGAAAACGGCGGTAAAAAGAAAAAAACAAATAAAAAAGCCACAATCATAATTGTTGCCGTGGTTGTTGCGATTGCAATTGTTGCAGGCGTGATAGCAGGCGTCAAGTCCGGCAATAAGGAAAAATACACGGAAAAGGCAGTGTCGTCTTCTCAGGGTGAGTCGCAAAGCGGCGAATCGCCAAAGCCGGGCATCATAAACGGCGAAATCATCGCTCCTACGAAAGAAAATGGCAATTCGTCATCCGGCGGCGGTTCTTCAAATTCGTCAGATTCAAATTCAGGCGGAAATTCGGGCAACGGATCGGATTCGAATTCAGGCGGCGGAAACGGCAATGAAAACGGCGGCGGAAACAATTCGAATAACAATGAAATTGTTCCTGTAGACAGAAAGCTGCATATTGAAATTACTTTGCCTAACGACGGCTCAAATGAAGATGTGCTTTATGTTTATATAAACGGAGAACAGATTGATCTTTCGGGCGGCACAAGAGATGATTGCGGCTATGTTGTTAAAACGGACGGCAGTGTTTTTGCTTTTGATACAGAAAAAGAATATAAAGGCGCTGTTAATCTTGAGGTAAGCTTAAAGAATTACAGTCAAAAGCCCACAAAGCACCCCACCGGAATTAATGACACAATCGTAAAAATTTCACTTCCTCTTAACCGCTCCGAGGAAGGTTATTATGAATTTTAAATTAAAAGCTCTTTCGACAAAAAAAGTCGTAAGAGCTTATTTTTTTGCAAAAAAAGGCAAATTCTAAAAAAAATAATAATTATTAAATTGTTTGTTGAATTATATGCAGCTTTGTGTTAAAATATTGGCAAATCACAAAAAGGGCTTATTGCGCCCATTTTTGATTGAGGGAGAGTTTCAGGCGCCTTGTATAGCAATGTGTCTGTTTAAGTGCGTATACGGCACTTGATCGGCACATGTTGTGCAGCTTGAATGTTCTTCGTCACTTGTTAAGTGTAAATTATGAACTTTGCGGTTCTTAGGAGGTAATTTATTCACATGGTACAAAGAAAAAAGAAAACGATGGACGGTAATAATGCCGCTGCTCATGTTTCCTATGCATTCACGGAAGTAGCTGCAATTTATCCCATCACTCCTTCGTCTGTTATGGCGGAGGTTACGGATGTTCTTTCATCCCAAAACGCCAAAAACATTTTCGGCCAAAATGTAAGAGTTCAGGAAATGGAATCCGAAGGCGGCGCCGCAGGTGCTGTTCACGGCTCTCTTTCCGCAGGTGCTCTCACCACCACTTATACTGCTTCTCAGGGTCTTCTTCTTATGATCCCGAATATGTATAAGATTGCAGGTGAACTTCTTTCATCTGTTATTCACGTTTCGGCTCGCTGCGTTTCAACCCATGCGTTAAACATTTTCGGCGATCATTCAGATATTTATGCTTGCCGCCAAACAGGTTACGCTATGCTTTGCTCAAACAACCCGCAAGAGGTTATGGATCTCGGTGCGGTTGCTCATCTTTCAACTCTTAAATCTTCTGTTCCTTTCCTTCATTTCTTTGATGGTTTCCGCACTTCTCACGAAATCCAAAAAATTGAAGTTTGGGATTATAAAGATCTTAAAGATATGGTTGATATGGATGATGTTAAGCGCTTCCGTGAGCGTGCTCTTAATCCTGAGCACCCAACACTTCGCGGCTCGGCAGAAAACTCAGATATCTTCTTCCAGCACAGAGAGGCTTGCAATAAGTATTATAACGATGCTGTTGAAACCACCGTTATGTATATGAATAAGGTAAACGAGAAAATCGGCACCGATTATAAGCCTTTTAATTATTACGGCGCACCTGATGCAGAGCATATCATCATTGCTATGGGCTCTGTTTGCGACACTATTGCAGAAACAGTTGATTATCTTAATGCAAAGGGTGAAAAGGTAGGCCTTGTTAAGGTTCACCTTTACAGACCTTTCTCACCGAAATATCTTATTGATGTTATCCCAACAACCGTTAAAAAGATTTCTGTTATAGACAGAACTAAAGAGCCCGGTTCAATCGGCGAGCCTCTTTATCTTGATGTTGTTGCAGCATTTAAGGGCTCTCAGTTTGAAACAACTCCTATCTATAACGGCCGTTACGGTCTTGGCTCTAAGGACACGGTTCCGGCTCATATTATTTCTATCTATGATAATATGAAAGCAGCAGAGCCTAAGCAAACCTTCACAATCGGTATCACAGATGATGTTACAAATCTTTCTCTTCCTGCAGGTAATCATGTAGACACAACTCCCTCAGGCACAACAAGCTGTAAGTTCTGGGGCCTTGGCTCAGACGGTACTGTCGGCGCTAATAAAGACTCTATCAAAATTATCGGCGACAACACTGATATGTATGCTCAGGGCTATTTCTTCTATGATTCAAAGAAATCAGGCGGTATCACGGTTTCTCATCTTCGTTTCGGTGTAAACCCGATCACCTCTTCTTATCTTATCAACAAGGCTAATTTCGTTGCATGCCACTGCCCGTCATATGTAACAAAGTATGATATGGTTCAGGATCTTGTTCCGGGCGGCACATTCCTTCTCAACTGCATCTGGAGCCCGGAAGAACTTGATAAAGAGCTTCCCGCTTCAATGAAGAGATATATTGCAAACAACGATATTAACTTCTATATTATAAATGGTATTAAGATTGCAGAGGAAGTAGGCCTTCGCGGCAGAGCTTCCACCATTCTTCAGTCTGCATTCTTCACAATTTCCGGAATTCTTCCCGTTGATCAGGCTATTGAGCTTATGAAGGCTAAGGCAACCGCTAAGTTCTCAAAGAAGGGCGATGCAGTTGTTGCAGCTAACCATCAGGGTATAGACAGAGGCTCTAAGGAGCTTATTAAGGTTGAAGTTCCCGAAAGCTGGAAAACAGCAGAGGACGATATTGTTGAAAAAGAAATCAAAACAGATCGCCCCGAAATGAAAAAATTCGTTAAGGAAATTCTCAGCCCCGTTGATCATCAAAAGGGTGACACTATTCCTGTTTCAACATTTGTTGATATGGCAAGCGGTGTGTTCCCGGCAGGCTCTTCCGCATTTGAAAAGCGCGGTATTGCCGTTGATGTTCCCGAATGGGATCCCACAAAGTGCGCTCAGTGTAACAGATGCGCAATGGTTTGCCCCCATGCTGTAATTCGCCCTGTTGCCCTCACGGCAGATGAGCTTGCAGCTGCTCCCGCAAACACAAAGGCTGTTGATCTTAAAGTTCCTAAGGACAGTGGCCTTAAATATGCTCTTATCATTTCCACACTCGACTGCACAGGTTGTGCATCATGTGCAAATGTTTGCCCCACAAAGTCACTCACTATGAAGCCTATTGCTTCTCAGCTTGACAGCCAGCCCGTATTTGATGCTCTTTGCGATATTGATCCCAAAGCAGAGGTCGCTTCTGATAAAACGGTAGTTTCTGCTCAGTATCTCAAGCCTTATCTCGAATTTTCAGGTGCTTGCGCAGGCTGCGGCGAAACACCTTATGCTAAGCTTGCAACTCAGCTCTTTGGTGATAAGATGTATATTGCCAATGCAACAGGCTGTTCTTCAATTTGGGGCGGTTCTGCTCCTTCAACTCCGTACACGGTTGATAAGCACGGCAACGGCCCGGCTTGGTCAAACTCCTTGTTTGAGGATAACGCTGAATTCGGCCTTGGTATGTTCCTTGCTCAGGCTCAAATCCGTTCAAGACTTGCTGAAGACGCTATTGCTCTTAAAGAAACAAGCGTAGGCAAGGAAGTTCAGGATTATCTTGATACATTCCATTCAACCCGTGGCAACGATGCTCCTGCAAAGGCTCTTATTTCTGCTATCGAAAACATAGAATTTGAGGGCGATGCAAAGGCTGCTGCCGAGGACTTCCTTAAGGATAAGGATTATGCTGCCAAGAAGAGCCAGTGGATCTTCGGCGGTGACGGTTGGGCTTATGATATCGGCTTCGGCGGACTTGATCATGTTCTTGCTCAGAATCAAGATGTTAATGTTCTTGTATTTGATACAGAGGTTTATTCAAACACCGGCGGCCAGGCTTCTAAGTCAACCCCAACAGGTGCTGTTGCTCAGTTTGCTGCATCGGGTAAAATCACAAAGAAAAAAGATCTTGCAAAGATTGCAATGTCTTATGGCTATATCTATGTTGCACAGGTTGCTATGGGTGCAGATTATAATCAGTGCCTCAAGGCAATGAAAGAAGCAGAAGCTTATAACGGCCCTTCACTTGTTATCTGCTATGCTCCCTGTATCAACCACGGTATTAAGATGCCGTTTAACCAGGCAGAGCAAAAGAAGGCTGTTGAGGCCGGCTATTGGAATCTCTTCAGATTTAATCCTGCTCTTGTTGAAGAAGGCAAGAATCCGTTCAGCCTTGATTCAAAGGCTCCGACTTCTGATTATATTGAGTTCATTAACGGCGAAACCCGTTATTCGGCTCTCAGAAGAAGCTTCCCCGAAAAGGCAGACAAGCTCTTCAATATTGCTGCAGAAAACGCTGTTCAGAAGTATAATGATCTTCTTCGCACCGTTGAATATTACGCTCCTAAGAAAGACTGATTTTGCGTAAAATCCGCAAATCATTTCAAAATGTAATATAAGCAAAATAACCGAGGTTGCTAAGGCAATCTCGGTTATCTTTTTGTTTGTATAAAAAAATCAAAGCCTGCATCCGTAAAATGCGAATGCAGGCTTTTTGCATATCAATGTTTTGTTTTTAACGGCATTTAATTTGCCACTGTTTATTTTGAATGGCCCGGATTTTGATTATCTAAGCTTTTCAAATCCCGGATAGTATTTGAATTCGGCTTGGCCCAAAATTTTGTTTTCCTGAACATAATTGTTGTCCCAAAATCTTGAATCGTGGGATTTGTTTCTGTTGTCTCCCATGCAAAAATAGCATTTTTCGGAAACGGTGTAATTCCCGTTTTCGTCCTTTTTACAATATTTGTCAAGGAATTCAAGCGAGCCGACCGTCATTCCGTTTTCGGCAATGCATTGAGTGCCGTTTACGGTGATTTTTTCGCCTTGCCTCGGAATATAGTATGGGCCGTAATTGCCCTCCGGCTTTTCGTTTGTAACGAATGATTGGTCCGTTTCAAGCATGTTGCCGTCAGAATCGGTAACAAAGGCAACGCCGTTAATGATATTTACCGTTTCACCCGGCAATCCGATGATTCTTTTAACAAAGATTTGGCTTTCGTCATCAGGAAATTTGAAAAGTATAATGTCGTATCTTTGCGGCTCCTTGTTTATGTATGCCACGCGGCTTGCAATGATTCTGTCGCCCTCGTTTATCGTGCTTATCATTGAGCCGGTCGGAACCACCGCATTTGCAAAAACAAATGATTTCAGCAGCAAAGCAATCACAACGGCAATAACTATCGGCAACATAAAATCAATTGTTTCGCGCAGTTTTGATTTCTTTTTCTTTTCGTTTTCCTCAGGTTCGGAAGCAGACTGCGCTTTTTCGGGCGCTGCTTGGCTTTCGGCTTTTTCAATTTCGGAAATCTGCTTGGTTGCGCTTATTTCCGGGCTGATTGCCGTGTTAAAGTATTTTGCGCCGCAGTTAGGGCAGGTGATCCAATCGCCGTCCTCCTGTGCACAGTCAAATCCGCATTTTTTGCATTTCATTGGGTTAATTGCGCCTCTTTCTTGATTTGATAAGATGCTTTATTTCAACAAGCTTGTCATATGGCAGTGCTTTTTCAATTACCTTAAAGTTCGGTGCGTTTCCGGTTACATCACAGGAAATTTGCGGCTTCATATCTGCCGAATAGCCTGAACAATCAAGTGCATTGTCAACGTAAATTTTAATCATTCCGTTTTTCTCACGAACAACGGTGATTTTATGGTTGTCTCCGCTTATACTGTTTTCGGATTTTAAAGTAAGGCCGCCCATGCGAATGCAAAGAAGACCTTTTTCAACGGCAATTTCCATATCGTCGTTTTTGCAAACAACGCCGTCTTGCCCGTTGCTGTCAAATGAAACCGTAAACGGATTAGGCTCATTTTGCCTTGAATATCTGTCGTCTGATTTCCCAAATTGGAAAATCTTGATTTCAAACGGCGCCAAAGTAAGGTTTATCTTGTCATTATAGTTATATGTTTCGTCTGTGTCTGCTCCGTTTTTGTTAAGCACATTGTATCTGTGTACCTCGCTTAAGCTTTCGGGGCAACCCATAAGCTTGTTAAGCGTAAGCGTAAGCGGAGCTGTTTCGTGAGTAGGATTGCGAAGTGCAATAACACCTTCGCCTTCTTCCGTCCATGAAGCATAGCAATAAACATTGTTCTCAACGGGATCGCCGCCAAGAAGCATTGCGTTTTTGAGTATATGATAGTTGGTTTTTTGCCAGTTAATAACTCTTGTCAGAATTTGCCATTTTTCTTCGTTCATCATGCTGCTTGAGATATACAATTCATTAAGTGCTGCTCCTCGGCAGGCATTCCAGAAAAATGCTTTTTCAAATTCGGCATCGTTATAATCAAGGTGTGCCTCACGGCCGTAAATCGGCTCGTGATTGTAAATGTTGGCAAACGGAAATTGAAGTCCTCTCTTAACTGCAAAATCATAATATATACCGTCTCTGTATGTGATTTCCGAATCAACCTGAGCCTGCTCACCATCAGGATAATTCTTTGCAAAGCCGATATCGGCACTGTTTTGCAGCCAAATGGAATTAACATATTGCAGCCACCAAGGCGATGGATTAACATAGCATGTAAAGTTTATCCAAAGGCTTTTGCCCTGCTTTCTGCGCAGCTCACGCATATTCTTGAATATTTTAATCCAGCGGCTCCACATTTCTGTGTAAAAATACATTTCATGATCGCCGCCCGTTATATGGTCGTGCTTTGGGTTTTTGCAGGGCTTCAGGCAAAAACCGTCTAATTTCCAATAAGAAATGTCGTTTTCCTTCATTGTTGTAAGGAAAAAGTTTTCAAGCTTATCAAGATACCTTTTTGAGCCAACACAAATGTCGTTGCTTTCTGCATTGTGGTAACCGTTGCCGCCTTTTTCAATGCGTTTAGCAAGCTTTGCCGTAAAATTGTAGCCGCCTCTGGGTCCGAGCCAAAGCCCGAATTCGCTGCCGAATTTTCTTGAAAGCGTGCTTATATCAAGAAAATCATTCGGAAAGCGCTTTTTATTTATGCTCCAAAAGTTATCCTTATAGTTTGGCCAACCGTCATCAAGAACATATCCGTCAATCGGTGGAATGCCATGCCCCGTAAGTTGTTTTTCAATTTTATAAAAATCTTCGGTAATGCAATCAGCATCAATATTAAGCATCCTGTCATACCAAGTGTTATACATAAGGTAGTAAGGAGCTTTAAGAGAAATGCCGCTGATGTATTTAAAAAAGGCCTTTTTTAAATCAACCATAAGATGGCTTTCTGCGCCTCCTATAACAACAGTGGGGCACACAAGCTTTTCATCTTCTACAGGCTTGCCGAGATAATATATAACTTGGCCTCTGCCATGGAAAATTCCGTTTTTGGTTGCAGGAAATTCACAGCCGAAAAAGAGGCTGTCAATATAAAAAGGCTGGCCAAGATTTGAATAATATTTCTCAATTTCCGTTTCTCCGCCGGGAACGGTATAAGAAGAACTTGAATTGATTATCCCTATATTTTCAAGATAAATGCAATCAATTGTTTTCGGCTCGCTTTGCGTAAGCACAAGCTGCTTTTCAATTGTGTTGCCGTCTTTTCCAACCTTGTAGCGCATTGTTGCGGTTGTGTGTTGTTCTTCTTTAAATCTGAAATAGAGAGTGCCGTTCTTTTCGGCATATTCGCTTATCGGCAGGCTTTTGGAGGATATTGTGCTGCCGTCCGTAAATTTGATTTCAAATTCGCTGCCGCTTCCGTCCGGAACAAAAGCAGAGCCTGAAAGAAGATTGTTTATTTTTGCTGCATAAAGGCAGCCCTCTGAAGTGCTGAATTCACATTCAAGAACATTGCTCTTTAAAGTGTACATAGATTTCTCCTCATTTTTCGTTTGCCGTTGCTATGATATGCGCTCACAAACTCAGCTTAAATTATAATAAACTAGTTTAATTATAAAGAATATCTATAATAATTTCAATAACTATTTGTTAAAGTTTTGCAAACCTCAAATCATTTTTCTTTGAATTTTACGCAAAAGTTGTTTTTGCTTTGTCGCTAATAATACGGAGCCGGAGCACTGCCGCTTTTTTTGATTTCGGGTATTGACTTTAGCACGCTAATGTGATAAAATGAGCACATCATAATTCAACAAACGGAGGATATCTTATGAAATCATTAAAAAAAGTGCTTGCTGTTGTGCTTTGCGTGCTTTTCGTTTCGGGCATGTTTGCGGCATGCAGTAAAAGCAATAATTCAAAAAGCGATCTTGATTATGTTAAATCAAAGGGAAAAATGGTTATCGGCGTCACCTTGTATGAACCTATGAACTATAAGGATGAAAACGGTAATTGGACGGGATTTGACACTGAATTTGCTCAGGCTGTTTGCGAAAAGCTCGGTGTGGAAGCAGAATTTATTGTTATTGATTGGGATAACAAGATTTTTGAACTTGATTCTAAAAAAATAGACTGTGCGTGGAACGGAATGACTCTTACCGATGAGGTTAAGGAATCCATGAGTTGCACAAAGCCGTATGTTAAAAACGAGCAGGTTGTTGTTATGAAGGCAGATGCCGTTAAAAACTATACCGATGTTGCTTCTCTTAAGGATGTAACATTTGCCGCAGAATCCGGCTCCGCAGGCGAAGCTGCTCTTAAAGATTTGAGCCTTGATGCAAATCTTACTTCAGTTGCTGCTCAGTCTGATGCACTTATGGAGGTTAAAAGCGGTTCCGTTCAGGCTTGCGTTATTGATAACACAATGGCAAATGCAATGACGGGCGAGGGCACAAGCTATTCTGAGCTTGCTCAGGGTATTTCTCTCACTTCCGAGGACTACGGTGTAGGCTTCAGAAAAGGTTCCGATCTTACTGCCGAGGTTGATAAGATTATTGACGAAATGAAGGCAGACGGTTCTCTTCAAAAACTTGCCGATAAATATAATCTTACTCTTGCTTAATAAGCCGGTTTTATGTATAATTACTTTGGGCAGAGGGCTGAATTGGCCCTCTGCTCTTTGGCGTATCTCGATATGCTTTTAATTTGTTGAAAGGTAAATGTTATGTTTATAAATATGGATTTAAATATGTTCCTTTCGGTAACTAAGGATTTGATGGGCGGCTTCGGTATGACTTTGAAGCTTTTTGCGCTCACTCTTGTTTTTTCCTTGCCGCTCGGTCTTATATTAAGCTTTGGCTCAATGAGCAAATTCAAGCCTTTAAAGGCGATTACAAAGGCACTTGTTTGGGTTATCAGGGGCACTCCTTTAATGCTTCAGCTTATTGTTGTTTATTACGGTCCCGGTCTTATCTTCCATTGGGATTTAATGGAACGGTTTGACGCTGTTTTGATTGCCTTTGTTATAAACTATTCCTGCTATTTTTCTGAAATATACAGAGGCGGAATTGAAGCAATACCGCGTGGGCAGTATGAAGCCGGGCAGGTGCTCGGAATGACGAAATCTCAAATCTTTTTCAGGGTTGTGCTGTTTCAGGTTATCAAGCGCATTGTGCCGCCGATGAGCAATGAAATAATCACCCTTGTTAAGGATACTTCGCTTGCACGAATTATTGCCGTTTACGAAATTATTTGGACGGCACAAACCTATATCAAGCTTGAAGGGCTTATCTGGCCGCTGTTTTACACGGGTGCATTTTATCTTGCGTTTTGCGGAATTCTTACGGTTCTCTTCGGCAAGCTTGAAAAGAAAATGGATTATTATAAGGGCTGATAAATATGGCAATTCTTGAAATAAATAACGTTAAAAAAAGCTTTGGCTCAAATGAGGTTTTAAAAGGCATTTCTTTTTCACTTGAAGAGGGCGAGGTGCTTTCAATAATCGGTTCGTCGGGCAGCGGAAAAACCACTTTGCTGCGCTGCATGAATTTTCTTGAAACGGCAGATTGCGGCACTTTTTCGGTGGATGGTAAGGTTATTTTTGATGCTTCCGATAAAACAAAGCTTACCGAAAAAGAAATTCGGAAAAACAGATTGAATTTCGGTCTTGTGTTTCAGGATTTTAATCTTTTTCCGCAATTCAGCGTTTTTGAAAATCTTGTGCTTGCACCCAAGCTGCTTGCCAAAGAAGATCCTCGTTATAAAGCAGAAAAAAAAGAAATGATTGAGGAAATAGAGCAAAAGGCGCTCACTTTGCTCGGCAAGGTTGGGCTTTCGGATAAAAAGGATGCATATCCGTGTGAGCTTTCGGGAGGTCAAAAGCAGCGTGTTTCAATTGCAAGAGCGCTTTGCCTTTCGCCGAGAGTGCTTTTCTTTGACGAGCCTACATCGGCGCTTGATCCGGAGCTGACGGGCGAGATTTTGAAGGTTATTAGAGGCCTTGCCGCCGATAATATGACAATGGTTATAGTAACCCATGAAATGAAGTTTGCGCATGATGTTTCGGATTGGGTTATGTTTATGGATGACGGTGTTGTTTGCGAGCAGGGAACTTCGCAACAGGTTTTTGATAATCCGCAACATGAACGCACAAAGGAATTTTTAAACTCTTACGAGAAATAATATAGATATAATTGTTGTTTGCCTGTAAACGGAAATTTCAAACGGCTGTGTTTTTTGAAGTTTAAATTTGTATTTCATTTTACTTTGCCAAAATCGGCAGAAGGAGGAGTAATATGGCAGTTAGGCTTAATTCCGATAAAGAAATAGTTAAATCAGTCAGAGAAGGTTTAAAACGCACCGGCGGTTATTGCCCGTGCAGGATTCAGCGCACCGAGGATTATAAATGCATATGCAAGGAATTCAGAGATCAAATTGCAGATCCTGAATTCGAGGGCTTTTGCCACTGTATGCTTTATTATAAATCTAAAGACGATAAGAATTAAAAATCAGCATGAAAGTTATCATGCTGCTCAAATTATAACAGTCAGCAGAATTTGCAAACGGCATAATTCAAATTGGCTGAAATTATCGCAGCACCTGTTGGGGCAACGCAGGATGCACGGCGATTATTTATAAACTATTTGTTGCCTGAAAGGCTATGGTGATTAAAATGGCTGTTATAAAATTAACAGGAGCAACCTTTAAGGAAGAAGTTATGAATTCCGATAAGCCCGTGCTGATTGATTTTTGGGCAACTTGGTGCGGTCCGTGCAGAATGCTTTCTCCGATAGTTGATGAGATTGCGGAGGAAACAGATTCCGTTAAGGTTTGCAAGGTAAATGTGGATGAGGAAGCTCAGCTTGCTTCTATGTTCGGCATTGAGGTTATTCCGACTTTAATTGTTATTAAGGACGGCAAAACCGTTAACAAAAGCGTTGGTTATATTGATAAGGAGCAGGTGCTTGAACTTATCAATGTGTAATTTGCCTACATCAAAAATAAAGAACCGCTGTATTCGGAAATCCGATTACAGCGGTTTTTTGTGTTTTATTTTTTCTTGTTTTTAAACAGCTTTGCAACTATGCCGTTGCCGCTTTTTTTTGCGGGCTGAGGAAGGTGATCTATATCAATTGTTTCATATGTTTTCCAAAGATGAATTCTGCCTGTGTCATTAAATGCCTTAATTGTCATTATCGTGATCGGCACAACAAACATTCCTATAAAGCCGAAAAGTTTCAAACCGAAATATAAGCCGCCGAGTGTGATAAGCGGATTAACTCCAAGCGAATCGCCTACTATTTTCGGCTCGATATATTGGCGAATCACCGTTATAACAATGTAAATAACAAACAGCCCTATGCCCTGAGCGGTGTTGCCCATAACGATAGATATGATTGCCCAGGGGATTAGTATACCGCCGGAGCCCGCAACGGGCAAAATATCAAAAATGCATATCGCAAGGGCAATAAGGTAGATATAATTGTTGCTCATAATTCCGGCTGCACTTAAAATTGTGAAGCCAAGTGAAAGCTCGCAGAAGGTTATAAACATTATAATGCCGTATGCCTTTGCCATTTTTAAAATTGTGCTTGAAAAAACTTTCTTTATTTCCGAAAGCAGATTTTTTTTGTTATCCGGCAGTTGAAGCTTTATGAAGCCAACAACTTTGCTGTAATCTTTTGTAAAAAGTATCCAGGCAATTATGCCTATAACTATGCCCAAAATTGCAGACGGCACATTTTTTGCCACATTGTAAATCCCGCTTACTCCGGATGTAACCGTGCTTTTAATTGTGGATGATGTTAATCCGAGTGAGCTGAAATCAAAATCGCTAACGGTATGAGCAAATACTTGGGTTATTTTCTCCGAAACGGTACTGTAAACGGAATCGGGTAAAAAGCTGAGCCATTTAAGAAGCAACGCCTGCAAATCGCTCATAAATTGGGGAAAATCCGAAAGCTGCCCCATCAAATATTTTGAAAAATCTTTAATCTGATTTACAAGGCTGTTGAGTAACAAAATAACCGGCACAAGAATTATCGCAATGGAAAGCAGCACCAACACAACAGACCAAGCGCCGCGCCCTTTGCCCTTGCATTTTTTCGTAAGCCAATTTACGGGCTTTTGCAAGCCCACTGCAAACAAAAATGAAAGCATAAACGGCGCAACCGGCCAAAACAGATATTTGAAAAAAATATAAGCAAGCCCCAAAACGGCCGCAATAAACAGCAAATCAATTAAAAAATCTTTGCGCTTTTCGGTTTTTGCGTTCATAGGGTTCTCCTTTAATCATCATTTTAACTGTTTGTTTTGAGTATTTTATATAAACTTAATATTCTACTTTATTCAATAATAATTCAACAGTTACAAATATTCAAGTTTTTTATCAAAAAATTTATTTTCCCTCTTGTATATTGGATAAAATAGTGTTATCATATCAAAAGTGTATTTCACGGCAACACAATTGTGCACGGGTGGTGAACAAATTGTCAAAGCTAAAATATCTGCTTGTTAATGAATCTCTGTTGCCGGAGGTTTATTCAAAGGTTATTGCCGCAAAGGCTTATCTTGCTTCCGGTGAAGCTCCTAATGCCACACAGGCGGCTAAAATGGCAGGCATTTCAAGATCTGCATATTATAAATATAAAGACGGGATTTTTGAGTATAATCCGCAAAACGGCGGCGAAATGCTTACTCTTTCTCTGAAGCTTAAGGATAATAAGGGTGTGCTTTCGGCAGTTTTAAGTTTTCTTTATCAGGTTGGAGCAAATGTGCTTTCAATAAATCAAAGTGTGCCGGAAAACGGAGTTGCGGCAGTTACTCTTACGGTGTTTACCGCTGAGATGACAGTTGACACAGACAGCCTTTCGGCGGGATTAAGCAATATAAACGGTGTAAGTGCCGTAAGTATAAAATAACATTCAGGAGGTATATATTATGAAAATAGCAATTATGGGCTATGGCACGGTAGGCAGCGGTGTTGCCGAGGTTATAGATACTCACGAGAAAAGTATTTTCAAAAGCACAGGCGGAGAAAAAATGGAGGTTGCCCGAATTCTTGATTTGCGTGATTTCCCCGGCGATAAGCACGAAGCTGCGCTTACAAAGGATTTTAACGATATTCTTAATGACGATGAAATAAAGGTTGTTGCCGAAACAATGGGCGGAGTAAATCCTGCATTTGATTTTACAACAAAGCTTCTTAAGGCCGGCAAATCCGTTGTAACTTCAAACAAAGAGCTTGTTGCTCAAAAGGGCCTTGAGCTTTTGCAAACCGCAAAAGAAAGCGGTGTAAACTATCTGTTTGAAGCAAGCGTGGGCGGTGGCATTCCCATTATCAGGCCGCTTTCACAGTGCTTTGCAGCCAACAATATCATGGGCATCGCCGGTATTCTTAACGGCACAACAAACTTTATCCTCACAAAAATGATTGAGGATGATATGAGCTTTGAGGATGCACTTCGCATGGCACAGGAAAACGGTTATGCGGAAAAAGATCCAACAGCCGATGTTGAGGGCCATGATGCATGCAGAAAGGTTTGCATTCTTGCTTCTCTTGCATTCGGTAAGCATGTATATCCTTCTCAGGTTGAAACAGAAGGTATTTCAAATATAACTCTTGAAGATGTTTCTTATATTCAGTCGGCAAACGGAGTAATCAAACTTCTCGGCCAAATTGAATATATAAATGATGATGAAATTGCGGCGTTTGTAAGCCCTACAGTTGTTTATAACGGCAGCCAGCTCGCAAGCGTAAGAGATGTATTCAATGCAATTCTTGTAAGGGGCGATGCAGTTGGTGATGTTTGTTTTTACGGCCGTGGCGCCGGCAAGCTTCCTACGGCTTCCGCTGTTGTTGCGGATATGGCAGATTGCATTAAGCATATGAACAGACGCAAAATTTTCGGCTGGGGCCCCGGCGAGGAAAATTATGTGGTTGATTATAAATCCGTTGTTGTTATGCCTTTCTATGTCAGAGCTAAAATGGCGGAGCAAGAGGTTCTTAATAAATTTGATGATGTTAAATTCCTTTCAAGAAAAGGTCAGCCCTCGGATGAGGTTGCATTTATCACCGATGCGATGACGGAAAACGAGCTTCGTGAAAAGCTTGGAGATGCAAATGTTATTAACATTATCAAGGTAACAAATTATTGATTCGGAGGAAAATATTAAATGGCGCTTATTGTTCAGAAATTCGGCGGCTCATCTGTTGCGGATGCAGAGCGGGTAATGAATGTTGCCCGTATTGTAACAAACACTTATAAAGCCGGAAATGATGTTGTGGTTGTTGTTTCCGCACAGGGCGACACAACTGATGATCTTATCGAAAAGGCAAAGGAAATCAATCCCAATGCCGCTAAAAGAGAAATGGATCAGCTGCTGGCGGCAGGCGAGCAAATTTCAATTTCATTGCTTGCAATGGCAATCGAAAAACTCGGCTATCCCGTGATTTCGCTTCTCGGCTGGCAGGCAGGTTTTAATACCAATTCGGTTTACGGATCGGCTCGCATAAAAAATATCAAAACAAATCGCCTTCAGGCAGAGCTCGCAAAGCACAATATCGTGGTTGTGGCAGGCTTCCAGGGGCTTAACAGATATGATGATCTCACAACCCTCGGCAGAGGCGGTTCGGATACATCGGCAGTTGCAATTGCAGCTTCTCTTCACGCAGACAGATGCCAGATTTACACCGATGTTGAGGGCGTATACACGGCAGATCCCCGTAAAATAGAGGGCGCAACAAAGCTTGAGGAAATCACTTATGATGAAATGCTTGAGCTTGCTACTCTCGGCGCTCAGGTGCTTAATAACCGTTCGGTTGAAATGGCAAAAAAATATTCTGTTGAACTTGAAGTTCTTTCATCACTCAATCCCGTTCCGGGAACTATCGTTAAGGAGAAAGTAAAAATGGAAAAAATGCTTATCAGAGGCGTAACAAAAGATACGGATGTTGCTATAATTTCAGTTGTTGGCTTGGATGATAATCCGGGCGTTGCATTCAGAGTGTTTGCAAAGCTTGCTCAAAAGAATGTTAATGTTGATATTATTCTTCAATCTGTCGGCAGAGACGGCACCAAGGATCTTACCTTCACCGTTTCCAAGGAAAACGGCCCCGTTGCCGTTGATGTTCTTAAGGAAATGGACGGTATCGGCGATAAAGAAATCAAATGCTCAACAGATGTGGCAAAGGTTTCTATTGTCGGCGCAGGCATGGAATCTCATCCCGGAACCGCATCAACAATGTTTGAGGCTCTTTATGCCCAAAACATCAATATTCAAATGATTTCAACTTCTGAAATCAAAATTTCCGTTATTATCGCTGCGGAGGATGCAGACAGGGCCGTTGCCGCTGTTCATAAGGCATTTATCCCCAACGACTGATTTATTTAATAATTTGTGCATCGGAGTCGAGTTTTTTTAATTCTCGGCTCTTTGCCTTTTTTGTCAGGCTTTGCGGCTTGCCGCTTTTCTTTGCTTGATAGAGCGCTTTGTCCGCTCTCATAAAGAGTGTTTCAAACTTCTTAGTT